>JACCDY010358851.1_pt1 | contig 95535 bp, 89 predicted proteins | sample 7446391 | NCBI WGS metagenome assembly JACCDY01 (sample SAMN15323451, study PRJNA562643) | freshwater metagenome | isolation source: river surface water | place: USA:Blue River Watershed | collected 2017-08-18
AGATTGCTATATACAAACCATGGATGTAACAGAAAATCAAGCTCCATTTGAAATTAGTTGTGCTCCGAATCCTACCTTTGATTTTTTTCAATTTCAATCCAACACGCTGGATAAGAAAGAAATCAGCATATTAAATGCGCTCGGTGAACAGGTTTTACAAACAACAATCATTTCTGATCGATTTGAATTTCGATTGAATCATCCGGGGATTTATTTTATGCATGTTCAATGCGGCGATTCAAAACAATCGATAAAGTTAATCCAGTATTAAGCTGGAATCAAGATCAACTCTTCTTCCTCCTATATTTTCCCCTCGTTTGGTAGTAATACTTAGACCGATTTCGGTTTTTGATGGCGTTTTTATTAGTGCTAACTTTCAGAACTCAATATCAACATAGTTCGCTGGTTTTCTATTCTGAATGAAATCTTTTTCTAGCAATTTCTATCGCTTGATGGAGTTTTTGTTTTAGAACTTCTTGTGAAGGTAATACAGTTAAATAATCAGCTACTCGAATATTGCTTTTGTCTAATTGAAGCAATTCAACGTGTTCTTCATTTTTACCTGAACACAGTATTAAACCTATTGGTGAATTTTCTCCTTCAACTTGTTCGTATTTTTCTAAATAACGCAAATACAACTCCATCTGCCCTTTGTATGAAGCTTCAAAATTTCCAATTTTTAAATCAATGGCAACTAGACATTTCAATCGCCTATGGTAAAACAATAAATCAATGTAATAATCTGTTGTATCAATCGTGATTCGTTTTTGGCGAGCTAAAAAAGCAAAATCACTACCTAACTCTGAGATAAATCTTTGTAATTCAGCTATGATTGTAGATTCTAAATCTTTTTCTGAATAGGTGTCTTTTAATCCTAAAAAATCCAACACATAAGGATCTTTGAAAACCAAATCGGCGCTTAATTTTTGTTCCTTATTTAGGAGCGCTAATTCATTTTTGATTGTCTGTTCAGGTTTTTTACTGATGGCTGTTCGTTCAAAGAGCATTGATTGAATGCGCTCTTGCAATCTGCGTGTACTCCACTTTTCCAGCTTACACATTTCAATGTAAAAATCTCTTTTTAGTGTATCTTGCATTGGAATAATCAGTCGTAAATGAGACCAACTTAATTGTGAACACAGTGTGTGCACAATTTCAAAGTCAGGAAAAACCTCAGCAAAACGAATACAATGATGTAATTGTCGTTTACTCCATCCTGATCCATAATCAATAGTTAATTGTTCGGACAATGCGGAGACAATTTCCTTCCCGTACTCCGCGCGTTGATTTTGAAGTATTTCCTCATTAATTCGTTTTCCTATTTGCCAATACAACAAACTTAGTGTTGCATTAACGGTAATAGCCAACTGCTGTTTGCTCTCCTCTATGTATAACGAAATTTCTTTTACTAAATCTAGGTTATTGGATTTGTCTAGTTGGCTCATAAAATTCGATGATTGTTATATGTAAAGATAATCACTTCCTCCTATATTTCCCCCTCGTTTGGTAGTAATACCGTGACCGATTTCGGTTTTTAATGGCGTTTTTATCGGTGCTTACTTTTCTACGGACATGCCCTTTGCGGGTTTGACCTTTGTAGTTAACAGAGGGTTTGACATAAGTTCCACCTGCTGAATCGGATTTCTTGAAATCGCAGGAGGGGAGAAAAAAGGTAAGAATGCTAAATAAAAACAAAAAGAGAAAAGTTTGAGTTGGTGCTTTCATAGATTAGAAACGTTTTTTTTAAATAGGCATCTCTTCACGCAGCAAACCCAAAATTTCCTCCGCCAAGCAATCCGATAACGTACCATCTTTCAAAACACTCGCCATGGCAATTTTACATTGGTGATGATCTGTTTCATGATCATTTAAATTGGGATAAGTTTTGTAACCACTGTCATAGGGTTCGCCTGGGTAAAGGAGCATAACCTTGTTCGTTTGCCAAAAGCGTGCATAGGCATACATCTGACGTAAGTCTTCAATGCTTGCTGCTTTGTTGAATGGTCGTTTCCATTTGGTATCGAGGATAAACACTTCTTCTCCTTTTCGCAAAACAATATCGGGGCGAATGGTACGGTAGGCGCCATAAAATAAGCGTGATTCTTGTCCCGTAATTTGCCATCCTTCAGCTGGATGCTCTCTGCTGTATTTCTTCAATATTTTTAAGACGTACTCTTCCCACAATTCATTCATATCGAAAAGCAAGGCAATCATTTTACGTTGCCCTTGGTTGATATCAGGTGAATAATTGAGTATGATAAATTTTGCCAACTCCAATGCTCGTTCATAAACGCATGTTTTTCTATCCAATTTTATGGATTCAAGGTAAGCGGATGTTGGTAGAATTACATCCACTTCTGGAAAAGACAACTCAACGCGTCTACAACGATCATTTAGTCGGGTTCCTCGTGTAAATTGACCTACAATATTGAGCGCATGAGCCAAAACACGATGCAATTTGTGATTCACATCATACACTTGATGAGTAGTATAAAATCGTTCACGGTGAACAAGGTTTTTGCGAATATTTCCAGCAAACTCCAACTTTCCTTTGAGTGCTTTAATATTGTTGGTTTCCTTGCGGTATTTTTTGACCAAACCACTATGCAGCAAGCCTTCCAACTCCGTAAGGTAATAATCGAAATAAATTTCCAGTAAATTGATGTTCTGCTTACGCAAATGTGCGTTTCCGGTAGCTTGTGCTTTTACTCTGCCGCAGGCCTTGAGCATTTTCAACAAAACTCCTTTCCAAGCTGAGTCTGAATCCTCTTTGTCTGCCTTTGGGTGAATGTGAACGAGCAAACCATCTACCTGAATTACTCCCACATATTGCTTGAATTTCAACCCATTGTGAAGCACATCAAAATATTCACCGTTGTGAACTGTATTCAATTTAACAAAGGCTTCCCAGTGTTCACGGGTAAACGTCTCTTCATCGATTATCAATCGACCATGCTCATATACATCTATAGAATTCAATCCTCTTCTCCGATCAATTGGTTAAGAGCTTTTATAAAATCTTCATCTGACATAACAGTTATATCAGAAATATTCTTAATGTGATAGACCTGTCCTTCTGCTTCAAAATCATCCGATTTTACGGCAAATTTCACTTTTGACACTTCCTTTTTTACAAAAAATGCCGAACCGATGACCAACTCCATTTTGCTGTAATCGCCATAGAAATATTCTTGTAGGAGTGGAATAATCTTATTTGCAAAGGTGTTTCTTAGGTCTTCTATTGTAGTATCGTTTATAAAGAATGCATGACCAATGGTATGGTCACGATCTACGAGCACTTCAATGCGTTCGTTGATAGTTTCGAGCAATTTTTTCAGTTCGATTCCTTCAATTTCTATATCTTCTAACAATTCTGGTTTGGGAAGCATTTCCACAAAGCTAAAACGTCTTCGTAAGGCTGTATCCAAGGCTTCTACAGAGCGGTCGGCAGTGTTCATGGTGCCGATGATATCTAAGTTACGCGGAACAGAAAATACTTTTTTAGAGTACGGTAAAATCACCGACATTTCATTCTCTGCTCCTTTTCTTTTATCTTGTTCGATAAGAGTTATAAGTTCACCAAAAATGGCTGAAATATTTCCTCTGTTGATTTCATCAATGAAAATAGCGTATTGATTTTCTGGATCAATCTCTGCTTTTTTGCAAATTTGTTTGAAGATTCCATCTTCTATGCGATATGCCACTGAACCATCGCTTTCCTCGTTTTCCAGAACTGGTTTTATTCCTTCGATGAAATCTTCATAACTGTACGATTGGTGGAAAGTTGTGAAAAAATAACGATCGAATTTCTTATCCGCACGTGGACTGAATTTTTCTACGGAATCAATAAGTTCATAAATCTCAGGAGCTTTTTCTTTTAATTCCTCTTCAACGATTTCCCATTGTGAATCCTTTGTTTTATTAAAGATAAATGGTTGTTGTTTCGATTTGACATTTACAAATTCACAATTGTCAACAGTGTGACTTTGAAGTTGTCCCCACATTGTTGCGCGAATTGTATTTGAGTTGGAGAGCATGGCCTTTTGCACAACCCATTTGTGATTAGCAAGTTCGTTAACCTTGCATTTTCCCGTTTGAATAAGGGCAACAGCTAAAACCTGCCACCATGAACACTCACTAACTACATTTTTGAAATGTTGTTCAGCCGTCAAAGAAGATTCTTCGCTTATATATTTTGGGAAGTAAGACGATTTTAATTCGTATGTTTTTCCAGTTCCTGGAGGACCGTATAGGATTTGATTTACAGGATAATTAATAAAGTTATTATTAGACATACTTGTTTTTAAGCTAGTGAAAAATTCATTATAAGATTTTATAGAAGCTGAGTAAAAACCATTTGAACCGTATGAAGGAGCGTCAGAATGATAATACTTTCCTCTAATATTTTTTTGTTCCCTTAATAAATCTTCGTATAAAGAATTTAGATATTGATTATCGTTAATTGTAAATATTTCTTTTTCAAGTATTTGAGATAAAATGTCAATTGCCTTGATATATGAACTTATGGTACCTGAATTTTCACCATACTTTTTCACAAGCCAGAATATAAAATCTTCACGATAATTTTTATTTGTTTTACCAACTCCCATAATTCCTAATAATCGTTCATAAAAGGTATTATAATCTGGATGCTCCGATTTATACTTTGTAATATCCGTTAAGGTTTTCAAAACTAAACTGAAATCAACATTCCATTTTCCTTTCAGTTTCCAGTCAATTTTTCGAATCTTTTGAAAATCTTCACGACTCTTATCATAATGATAATCAGAGGTAACTATTCCATAACCCAATAATTCCCCCCTTCCTTTTTTTACAATTACAACATCTCCAATTGATACTTTATTTATGAAATCATCATTAGCTGAAATATCATTTTTTTTCGAACCTTCTCCGCCATAAGCTTGAATCAAAGCTGTTTTTAATTCTTCTCTTGATTTATATTGAGTCAAATCACCTATTTCATCCCAACCTAATCCCATTATTCCTTTTTCATAAAACTCATCCCAATTTGATGCGTTTTCACCAGGGGCATACAACCAGTATTTTCTATTTGTCATATTCCTTTCTGCAAGTTTTAAGAAAGTATTGTATTCAATTTTTGTTGCCTTGAAGTTAGTTCCCTGTGATCCAACCTTCAATGAACTCAAATCTTTGATACCTTGAATTTGGTCTTTTAAAATTGGATTAGATGCCAAGTTATGCGTAATTTTAATTGAAACTCTATTAGCTATTTCATTCAAACGAGAATCGACATAATATCTCATTTCGGATTCATCATCTTTTGCTTCAAAAATACCAGAAGTAACTTCTGCCAAGGCATAACATCCGGCTTTATTTCCACTGACCCAAAGAATCACTTTATCACCAATTTGAATGGAATCTTTGTGTGCTTTTACTGACCAACTTTTCAAAGCATTATCATTTAAAGCATTAACTACATCGTAAATTTTAAGATTCCCTTGAAAGATCCAATAATTTGAATCCTCATCGGCTTTATTCAGCATGCAATACAATATGTCTTGGGCTAGCAAAAGGTGATTCTTTCCATCGTAATATTCAGGAATATAGCTTTTTACTGTATTTGTTAATTCCGTATCTGGAACTATGTAATTTTCAATAAACTGATTAATCAATTCCAAATAATGGCCATATTTTTCATTTTTACCTACAGGTGAAACACCCATCAATTTGCAAAACTCTTTGTAAAAAGTACTTTTATAAAAAGTATATTTCTCTGGATTGTGTAAAGTTAAATAAGTAGCAATTGAACGTTCGTCTTGATGGTGGCCTAATTCTCCACCAATTGAACGGTATAATTTTAAAGACTCAACATTAAAGGAATTTATACGATCGTTTAAGGGGCTGTTTTCGTTAAATAACTTAACAAACAACTTTCTAAATTCTTCTGGATTTTCCCTGCAGATATGATTACCAACACCACTTGCCAATTGATATAATAAATTACCAAATTTTATTGATTTATATTCATTAGCAAAATCTTCCGCATTGGTATCAGGCCTTCCCCTAAATTTCTTTACCAATTCCCATTTGTACACCTCGTCCTGCATCTTTGTATTGGATATGTAGGATTTGTACTTTTGGATCAAATCAAGAATTGGATCGTTATCAATTTTTTTCTGAGAACTTAAATTTACCAAATCTAAATTTGTTTCCTCAACTCTTCCATTAATTTCTGTATTACTTTCTTCGATCATTGATTTCTTTTATTACAAACTATTTTCTTCCACTTTTCCTCCCGGAAATTCCCGTTTTTTTTTGAAATGTAGTCATATTTGTTTTCATTTCTTTGGACGCAAAGTATCTTGTTGTCCTGAATTATTACAGCGGCGGTTACGTGGACTTCTTTCATATTTTTAATTATAGAACAAAACACTCTTTTCTATGCCAATTCAAGTTTTCAATGGAAGGATAAAACTTTGTTTCTTGCGGCAAATTAATCTGTTTCCCTTCAAATTGGTTCAGTGAATAGGGTGATTCATTTTCTTTTATTGCTGGTGAAATCCTGACCACATAATCGGCATTTATAGTAATTAATCCTCTGTCAAAAGCCCTATGCAAATTTGGCGATAGGGAAATACCATTTGTAATCGTATCGTCCTTTGATATGGCAAAAGGAATTATATGACAAGCATCTACTAGTTGAGCATTTGTTGTCGATTCTACACGCATTCCAGAAATGGCACATTGATAATCATAGATTTTTGGGATTTCTCTCTTAAAAATACCACTCCTCACAAATATTTCCTCTTCAAATTCATCATTACTTAACGATTCTCTTAATTCAGAAATCCGTTCAGCATAACTTTCTCGATCATCATGCAGAATTTGAGATTCTAAATGATCAATAAAACTATAATCGTTTAATCGGTAATTTGATTTCGTTTCTGGAAAATACAATTCCAATAGTTTTTCTTCCAAAATTGAATTGCTAACAGAATCTGAAATTAAGTCAAAAAGGTCCTTATCTATTTCAGCGAATGCAATCGAATTTTTTAAAGTGCCTAAGCTCTTTATACTATTGGAACTAGTTAATTGAATAATCATTCCTGCTTTTGTAACCAACCTCCAAAAAGGTTCGCTTCTCATATGAAAAAAGGGAAGGGAAAAATTTGCTGTATGCTGAGTTACGACCAGAACAGACCAAATAGATTTAAATTCTAAAACCAAACTTGGGTTTATTTCAATTCGGTTATTTACAATTTCACCTTTCCGCACCAAAGATAAAATGGATAACAATAAAATAGGTTTGTGAGGAGCACCGCCGTTTGTAGCTGATCGCTTCAATTTTGAAAATTGAAATAAGTATTTTTGAAATTGTTCGCTGTTCATTTAATTATTCTCCAATCGTCGCTTGTAAAGTTGCTAAAAATTATCGAATTATCTTTTCCTATTTGGATTCAATCCCCCTCATAAACCGCTGAATAGGCTTCAAATCGTTTACCTGAATTTTTAGTTCATACAGGTCTTTTTTAGGGTTGAATTTGATGTACGGGATGGTCAAAGGATATTCGTCTTTGAGGAGCAAATATGCTTTGAGGGAAAGGTCTAATTCTATTTCGTGTTGGTCACCTTGGAAACTGAATCCAAACGCATCAGGAATCTGTTGTTCGTGTTTTTCTTCAAACATAAACCCCCGGTTGTTGAATTCAACTGCGGTGATTCTATCCAGGTGATAAGTCTTGTTTTTGGCTGAAGCAACTTCAAAGGCCATAACGGTGTGGTAGTTATCAGTAAACCCAAAAGGCTCAACCAAACGATCCGCAATAGATTCGGAATTGATGGAGTGGTAACGCTTCAGAATCACTTGTTCTTTGTTGGCAATGGCTTGTGCTAAACGTTCCACTATGCGACCATTCTTTGCATTCACCAAATGACCTGCCACGATGTTGACATCGGAAGCCAAGTAAATTTTGCTCAAAACAGCATCTTTGAGTTTGTTCTTTTTACCGGTGGTAAGTACCAGTTGTTTGAGGTATTCGGCTTCTTCGGTAGTGAAGCGAATGCCCTGAACGGTATCATTGTGAATGAAAAATCGGTTGTGTTTGTCACGGTGCAAATCAAAACCACATTCACGAATGAGATCAAGGTAACGATAAACTGTTCGCTCAGTGGTTTCAAGCATTTCTGCCAATTGATTTACTGCTTTGGGCGGTCGCTGTTCTAGGAATGAAATGAATTGTAATACACGTAAAATCTTATGTTGATTTAGCATTTAATCAATTTTGTGGCACAAAGTAGAATAAAAAATGAAATTGCGCAAAAAATTGACCTGAGTTGTCAGTAAACTTTCACGTTTTTTTTGAAAAAAAATTAATTTAGTAAAAAATTAAAATATGAAATTTATTAATGCATTAATTTTCTTTACGATTTGCTCATTTGTTTATTCTCAATCCAAGAAAGAACAAATTGAAACTTTGTCCATTAGGGTAGACAGTTTGATTGAAGTTTTGAATTTTGAGAAAAAATCTAACAAGATTCAGAATGAAACCTTAAATCTTAAACTTGATAGTTTGAAAGGGTTAATTACCAACGAAAAACAATCTAATCTTAATAATTCAACTACCATTTCTGAATTAAACTCAAACAATAAATCCATCAATTCAGAACTTTCAAAATTAAACCAAGAATTAGCTTTAATTAAATTGAAAAATGATAGTTTGAATGTAATGAGGAGTGAGTTAGAGAAATTGAAAACACAATTGAGTCCTGAAATAAAAGAGGTTATCAAAAAAACTTATACTCCAATCACATTTTGGAATATAAAAATTGGTGAATCTGACTTTAATACTGTTACTGAATATCTAAAATTAAAGAAAAGGCAAGGGGTTTTTAGTAAACTAATAGATGGTTCAGATTTTTTTTCCAAAAACAACTCAATTATAGCTCAAGGTAACACAAAACTCGACAATATTCTAACTTATGAAAGTGAACAAATTAGAATAATTTTTGATGAAAATAACATTTGTAATAGGATTGATATTCAATATGATTTTAGAAACTCAGAACCAAATGATTTGTTCAACAAACTTATAGAAGATATGGAAAGATATCTTAAGGTCAAAGCTATCCTAAAAATTGAAGAAGATATTAATAGTGATAAAACCCAAATAGCAACCCTAAAAAAAGATGGTATTACCATAAAAATAAGGAATGAAATTGCATCAGCTTTTGCTCCTGATGTTGCAATTTATTGCGACTAAAATGAAATCTTTGTGGTTTAGATATCTTCCAATAATAAAATTATTTTGATTTCATGAGGTGAAGATTCATTATCAAAATCATCTCATATACCCACCCTCAAAACAATACCGTGACAATTAGAAAGATTGTCTTGCAATAAAAACAAAGTTAGTTGTATTAAAACCGAAATTGGAGAAATCTGGTTTCGGTTTTTTTTGAAGATTTAAATGTCAAGTTTAGAGATCAAAAACCTTAATTCTAATTCAATCACAAGTTTTTTTATATCTAAAAGCATATAAAAACAACACAATACGCTGAAATATATGCTAAAGCATATAAAATTGAATTCATTTTTTTTGCTTCCACTTTATTTAGTTGGATCATTAGAATTTCAAGAATAAAATACAAAACCCCTTTTCAGGAAAACATAGCCAATACAGAAGGCAATTAAGTGATGGATAAGTGCCATCCTTTTTCTGTCTCCGCTTGTCTAAAACTAGGCTTAATGTTGCCATAGATTACATTTTATGGCATCCAAAATTTGCAAGTAAATTTGCAAGTAAATGGCTTTTTCAGGTCAAACTTTAGTGGGTTTTAACCTGATTTTTATCAATTCCCAAACCAAACTAAAATCCAACAAAAAACCCAGTAAAGACTTAACTATACTGGGTTTTAGCTTGCTCCCCCTGCTGGACTTGAACCAGCGACCCTCTGATTAACAGTCAGATGCTCTAACCAACTGAGCTAAGGAGGAATATGTTTCTCAAAAATTGAGAGTGCAAATATAATAAAACTTTTTATTTCCAAAAGCAATCAAAAAAAAATTGTTGCTTTTTTTTAGTAACTATATTTGTAAAAAGAAATTACATGAGATCAATTATTGAGGCAGCTTGGGAAAATCGTGAGTTATTAAAAGAAAATCAGACAGTTGAGGCAATCAATCACGTCATTGAAGAGTTAGACAAAGGAATTATTCGTGTGGCTGAACCCACTGATTCTGGCGATTGGATCGTAAATGAATGGGTGAAAAAAGCGGTTGTGATGTATTTTCCAATTCGAAAAATGGAAACTATTGAAGTTGGTCCTTTCGAATTTCACGATAAAATGGCCCTCAAAAAAGGGTATGCTGAATTGGGTGTTCGTGTGGTTCCTCATGGAATTGCGCGCTACGGTTCGTTCATTGCGCCTGGGGTAATCATGATGCCTTCGTATGTGAATATTGGTGCGTATGTCGATTCGGGAACAATGGTGGATACCTGGGCAACCGTTGGATCGTGTGCGCAAATTGGTAAAAATGTCCATTTGAGTGGTGGAGTTGGTATAGGTGGTGTGTTGGAACCGCTTCAAGCAGCACCCGTTGTCATTGAAGATGATGCATTCATTGGTTCGCGTGCTATCGTAGTTGAAGGGGTGCGTGTCGGAAAACAAGCCGTTCTAGGAGCTAATGTGGTATTGACAAAATCTACTAAAATTATTGATGTTTCAGGTCCTGAACCGGTTGAATACCGAGGGTATGTTCCTGAAAGAAGTGTGGTAATTCCTGGCTCTATACCAAAATCGTTCCCTGCAGGCGAATATCAAGTACCTTGTGCTTTGATTATTGGTAAACGAAAAGATTCTACCGATATCAAAACATCTTTGAATGATGCCTTGCGCGAATTTGACGTAGCGGTTTAAGCTCATCGATTGAACGAATGGTAAAATCGTTCGATTATTGTATTTTTGGAATTCAAATAATACTAATGAAATTTTACCCATACGTTGCGCTTGTATTACTGCTCGGTTTGCAGGAAACTATTCTTGCTCAAGATCCGGTTATCAATAAACTCAAATCAAACGCGGATAGCGCACAAGCCATATTTTTTGGAAATTCATCTTCCAATTATTCACCTTCTATTTTTGTGGATCCATTCATCGGTACCGGTGGACACGGGCATACTTTTCCGGGAGCCTCTGCCCCATTTGGCATGATTCAATTAAGTCCGGACACGCGCTACGATGGGTGGGATGGTTGTTCAGGGTATCATTACAGCGATTCCATTATTTATGGTTTTTCTCATACGCATTTGAGTGGTACAGGCGTTCCAGATTACTGTGATTTACTCATCATTCCCCAATCCAAAAAAGCAAAAACAATCCCAGGATATATATCCAAAAACGGGTACGGTTCTGTTTTCTCGCATTCAACCGAAAAAGCAAGTCCCGGGTATTATGAAGTAGTATTGAAAGATCCCAATATCAAGGTAAGACTTTCAACAACTGAGCGAGCAGGCATGCACGAATATTCCTTTTTAACAAAAAATGAAAAACGCTTTGTTTTAATTGACTTAGACCATCGGGACAAATTATTGAACTATTCCATTAATCAGCTCAATAACACCACCATTCAAGGATCGCGCATTTCTGAAAGCTGGGCAAGCAATCAGCATTTTTACTTTCATTTAGAAACCTCTATTCCTTACAAAAAAGCAAAATTAATTACCAAGAACGGTCAACATAAATTGTTGTTGGAATTTGCGAAAAACGCAGACCTCATCAAAATACGCGTTGGAATTTCAGCCACAAGTTGCGAAGGAGCCAAAACCAATTTAACATCAGAAATTACTTCATGGAATTTAGATGAAACCCGAGCAAGCACAACAAAAAAATGGAACAATGAATTGGGTAAAATAAAAATCTCATTAGAAGACAAAGAAAAAGCAACTATTTTTTACACAGCACTTTACCACAGTTTTCTAGCACCTAATCTTTTCACAGACGTATATGGAAACAAATACCGCGGCAGGGATAATTATTTGCATGATCTATCAAAAGGTCAACAGCAATTTACCGTTTTTTCCTTGTGGGACACCTATCGCGCGGCTCATCCGTTATTTACTTTGACACAGCAAAAAAGAACGGTTGATTTTATTCAAACTTTTTTACGTCAATACAAAGAAGGAAAAGACCTACCGGTTTGGGAATTGGCTGCAAATGAAACGGAATGTATGATCGGTTATCACAGTGTTTCGGTCATGGCAGATGCTTATGTAAAAGGAATTCGAGATTTTGATACCACACTTGCTTTAGAAGCCATGGTAGCTACCGCAAAATTAGATGAATACGGTAAAAAGCACTTTGGCGAACAAGGATTTATTGCCGCGGACCAAGAACCGGAATCAGTTTCACGAACCTTAGAATATGCCTATGATGATTTTTGTATCGCTGAAATGGCCAAAAAAATGGGAAACACCACTATCGAAGATGAATTTCGGAAACGGTCTTTCAATTTCCTAAATATGTATGATCCAAAAACAAAATTCATGCGGGCAAAACGCGGGGCACAGTGGTACTCCCCTTTCGACCCTAGCGAAGTGAATTTTAACTACACGGAAGCAAATAGTTGGCAATATTCGATGGCGGCTCCTCATGCCATTCAAGAAATCATCCATCAACTTGGCGGCAAAGATTCACTGGAATCATGGCTTGATCGCTTATTTACTACTTCCAGTTCGCTATCCGGAAGAGAACAAGCAGATATTACCGGTTTAATTGGTCAATATGCCCACGGAAACGAGCCTTCACATCACATGGCTTATCTTTACAATTACACCAATTCTCCATACAAAACGCAAGTTTATGTGGATCGTATTCTAAATGAAATGTACTCCACCAAACCTGACGGACTTTCTGGTAATGAGGATTGCGGTCAAATGTCGGCGTGGTATGTATTGTCAAGTCTTGGCTTTTATCAAGTTGCGCCAGGAAAACCGTATTATGAATTAGGAAAACCTTCTTTCAAACAAACCGAATTAAAATTTGAAAATGGTGCCATTTTATTCATTTCTGCGCCCAATATTTCGAATAAAAACAAATACGTTCAGTCGGTTAAATTAAATGGCAAACCACTTTATCGTAGTTATATTTCGCACGAAGAGTTAACCTATGGTGGATTATTGGAATTTGAAATGGGAAGCCAACCCAGATTAGAATATGATAAATGGATTTCGGGATCTCCAGAGGATGAAGTGCCTGAAAATTTTGTACCTACCCCTTTTTTAGTAAACGAAGAACGCATTTTTGAAGATAAAATAAAAGTGGGTATCGGTTTTGTTCCGCTTAATGACCGAGACGATTTCATTCCTTTTTACAGCTTGAATGAAGGAGAATGGGTAGTATTTGAAAAACCCTTTTTTATCGATAAAACAGCAACGATTGACCTGAAGCTACAACGCAGAATTAACCCAAGAAAAATCTTTCATAGCGCCATCGTTCGCAGCACATTAATCAAAAAAGACCCAACGGTTCATTTGACACTCAAAACACCTTATGCGAACCAATACGCCGCATCCGGTCCAAATTCATTAATTGACGGAATCAAAGGTGGAAATGAATTCAGAACAGGCGATTGGCAAGGTTTTTACGGAACAGATATCCAAGCCGAGGTGCGTTTTGATGAACCTAGAAATTTGAGTATGTTTGGGGTATCAGCCATTCGGGATCAAAAATCATGGATATTTTACCCGGCTCAAGTTGACATTGAGATCTCTATCGATGGCAGTTCATTTGAGAAATTATCACCCATTTCCATCCAATCAGCCGATCCGACAGATAAAAATCCAGACAACATGCAGTTTATCGTAGAAAGCAATAAATCTACTACAGTAAAAGCTATTCGCTACACGATTAAAAACCCGGGCGTTTGTCCTGATTGGCATTTAGGAAAAGGAAATAAAACGTGGGTGTTTTTGGATGAATTGATTTTTAGGTAAACTACAACGCACCCTCTTTCAAGGCATATGGAGATAAATACGTTTGTGTAATTCCTAATTTATTGATTACCCATTTGGTTTTGATTGCTGCATAAGGTGCCATTTTCTTTCGAATAGGAACTATCCAAGGATTCACATCGCGTTGTGCTTGCGTAGAGAAAATTAAGGTATCCAATTCGGCATAAAAATTATCAAACGGCAATTCAATAGATGCATCCATCGACGGTATGGTTTCGTTGTGTATCAACTCATAAAACGTTTCAAAGCTACCGGAAGCACCAATTAATCGCGTAACCGTTAATTGATCAAAGAAACCCTTTGATTGTTCTTCTAACCAATTTTCAAGCTCAATCACTTGCTCCGGCCGAATGGGGTCATCAAATTGAAATAATTGAAAAATGCGCGAAACACCAATATTCAAACTTATCTTTTCTACAATACCCGACCGATCAGCCAAAATGAACTCCGTGCTACCGCCGCCAATATCCATGATTAAAGATGGAATATCAAAGTCTATTGTTTTACGCACCCCTTGATAAATATAATCCGCTTCCTCATCGCCAGTTATAACGGTAATCGAAATGCCTACCTCTTTTCGAATACGTTCCACAAATGCATGTTGGTTCTTAGCATCACGAATGGCACTCGTACCGATGGCCGTAATTTCAAAAGCGCCGAATGATTCTGAAACTTTTTTAAAATGTGTCAATGCTTTTTCTGCTCGTAAAATAGCGTCTTCTGCAATCATTTTTTGATTGATTCCTCCCATTCCCAGAGCCACTCCGTCTTTTTCAGCATGAATGCGTCTCCACTTTCCTTCAATCAATTCGGCAACCAATAAATTAAACGTATTAGTACCGAGATCAATAACCGCTTTCCGCACTATATTTTTTTCATCCATTTCCAAAAATGTTTAAACGATAACCGATGACCAAATTGTAAAATACCGTTTTTGTAAATTCGTGATGCTAGTTGGACTGCAATTATCGTTGAAATAAGTAAAACCAATAAAGACATGAACAGGGTGTAGGATTGACCGGCAGCAAATCCTTGTGACACTTTGACCAAAGCAACCATGGGAGAAGTAAAAGGCAAATAAAACAAATACGTTACCAAGTCGCTTTCTGGAAATTGAACGGCCAAGTATCCCGCGTAAATGGACAGCCCAAATAATCCTATTAAAGGCAAAATAAACTGTTGGCCATCACTTTCCGATCCTGAACTCGCACCAATAGACGCAAAAAAAGCAGCGTAAAAAAAGTATCCAACGGTAAAAAACACCAAAAATATAGGAATCATTACCGAATAATTGATGCGATCATACACCAATTCTACAATTTTATTTAAGTGCATTCCTTCTGCAACAAATGCGTCTTGTGAGCCCATACCGTTCAATCCCAAATTGGCTGGATCATAGATATCGGGGAACAAATTTTCCCTGAAAAAATACAGTCCAATCACTACAAATAACGTCCAAACTAAAAATTGTATAAAGGCAACAACTCCAATACCCACAATCTTTCCGACCATAAAATGAAACGACTTTACGGAAGCCAAAATCACCTCAACAATTCGATTACTTTTGTCGCGTGATGTACTTCTCAAGATTGTCATTCCAAACAGGAAGATAAAAATCATTGTCAACAAACCAAACGCAAACCCAGACCATCCGGCGAGGTGATCAATTTCTTGTTTCGGATCATAAACATTGCGATAAACGACATTGAGCGGCTGTTTTATTTTCCTGTAGTCACTGATACTCATTTTAGATGTTTCATTGACTAAAATTTCTTCAATACGTTTCTCCAATTGAAAACGGATGCCAATTTGCCTTTCCACAGCTGGTTTATCGCGGTAAAAAACCATACACATTTTATTTTCCAACACCTTGTGATTCACATCCAACAGCGCATCATATTGTTGGTATTCAGGTTTGCTTCGAAACGTTTCAAAAGAAACATAATCGCGTGAGATTTGATATTGAATGGGACTGTTTTTTTGCGTATGTAAAATCCCTTCTAACAAATTCCCTTCATCGGAAACCAAAATTTTCAATTGACTTTTCCCCTCATCTCCGGCCTGAAACAACAAAAATAAGGCGAGCAAAACGAGAACGGGACCAATAAATAAAAACATCAAAAACGACTTAGAATTCAGTCTTTCAGCTATTTCGCGTTTCGCAATTATCCAACTATTCTTCATGCTTCTAGTTTTTGATTAGTATCTTCTTCTTGCACTTGTTGTAAAAACACATCTTGCATGCTTGGCATAATTTCCCACGCAGCTTCCAATTTTACTTGTCCAAGCATCGATTTTAATAAATCTTCGAAATCTGCGGCAGATCGCATCGCCACGACAGCTTCAAAACGATTGTCACTTAATTCTCGTTTATCTATGAGTACAAAATCGGTCCAAAGTGCGTTGACAAATGCGATCATATTTCCTTTAAAACGTAATCCATAATGTCCTTTTTTAATTGCTTCACGCAATTCTAAGACGCTGCCTTCACACACTTTTTTGGCATTGTAAATCAACGCAGCACGATCACAAATTTCCTCCACACTTTTCATGTTATGGGTAGAAAGAATAATTGTTTTTCCTTGCTCTTTCAGTTCCTTTAGTGTACTTAAAATTAATTCTACATTCAAGGGATCAAAACCACTTAAGGGTTCATCCAGAATGAGCAATTTAGGATTGTGAAGCACCGAACCAATAAACTGAACTTTTTGAGCCATTCCTTTGGATAATTCCTCAATCCTTTTCCTTTTCCAATCCACTATATCAAATTTGGCTAACCAGTATTCAATTTGGACCGTTGCTTCGGATTTTGATAATCCACGTAATTGCGCTAAAAATAGCAACTGTTCAAAAACCCGCATAGATCGATAAAGGCCTCTTTCTTCCGGCAAATACCCAATTTGAGCCAAATGACGTTGTTTGAGGGGTTCATTGTCAAAAAAAATGGTGCCACTATCTGGCATTAAAATTTGATTTATTATGCGAATCAACGTTGTTTTACCCGCACCATTTGGACCTAACAAGCCATAAATCTCTCCGGAATTAACCGCTAACGAAACGTCATTCAACGCTTGTTTCTCGAAAAATCGCTTAGAAATATTCTCAATCTTTAAAATTGCCACATGAATAGTTTAATAATTCAAATGTACACCTATAATCAAGACCACACTTTACAAGAAAAAATAAGTATTAACAGTGAACTCTTAGAAAACCGAATGACTTCAATTTGTCATTCAATACTTTCTTTAAAATTAGTTTTTCACTAAACCGATTTTGATAGTATGGTAAAAAACCGCTCCTTATTTTGTCCTTTACTTCAAAGACTATTCGTAATTTTAACCAAAATTGAACGATGCAAAGTATTTTAAATCATCAACAAATTGAGCAAAAAATCATGCGTTTAGCGCATCAAATCATTGAAAATAGTTTTGGTGAGTCAACCATTTTTTTGGGTGGGATTTGCGGAAATGGTCTTGTATTAGCTGAAAAATTAAAAACCATCATTGAAGCAGAGGGAAGAACCGAGATTATTTTGTTTGAAATTATAGTAGACAAAGAAAATCCATTGACACATCCCATTCAACTTTCCATACCAGAAGAAATGCTCGCACAAGCTTATGTAGTTTTAGTGGATGATGTTATAAATTCTGGTAAAACTATGCAATATGCACTAACCAAAATACTTGAAAATTCAGCAAAAGCAATCAAAACAGTTGCGTTAGTAGATCGCATGCATCGTCGATTCCCAATAAAGGCAGATTTTGTTGGACTAAGCCTATCAACCACATTAAAAGAACGCGTTGAAGTGTTTTTTGAAGATCAATCATCCAAAGCTGTTTTAATCTAATCAACATGAATCGCATCACTGAAACGGATTCACTATATGATGGACTTGAAAATATGTCCACACAAGATCTTCTTAACGGAATTAATCAGGAAGACAAAAAAGTAGCATTGGCTATCGAAAAAATCCTTCCTGAAATCGCTTTCTTTATTGAGGAAGCTATTGCTAAAATGCAAAAAGGAGGCAGGTTGTTTTACCTTGGAGCCGGCACAAGCGGCAGACTCGGAATTGTGGATGCTAGCGAATGTCCTCCTACATTTGGTGTTGAACATGGATTGGTTGTAGGCATTATTGCAGGGGGTGATCAGGCCATTCGAAAAGCGGTAGAATTTGCTGAAGATGACACCCAACAAGGATGGAAGGATTTGGAAATGCATTCAATTAATGAAAACGATATTGTGGTAGGAATAGCGGCCTCCGGAACTACACCGTATGTGCTAGGAGCCATCAATGAAGCAAATAATCGAGGAATTTTAACTGCTGGCATCACGTGCAACCCAGGAAGTCCTTTAGCCACACAAGCTACGCATAGTTTAGTCGCCGAAGTTGGACCCGAGTTTGTGACCGGTAGCACACGCATGAAATCAGGTACGGCTCAAAAGCTAATCCTGAACATGATTTCTACCAGCCTAATGATCAAATTAGGAAGGGTAAAAGGCAATAAAATGGTGGACATGCAATTGAGTAACGTGAAACTCATTGACAGAGGTACTCGAATGATTATGAATGAATTAAAAATAGAAGAACCTGAAGCAGCTCAACTGTTGAAAGAATTTGGATCAGTGAGAAATGCAGTGGAAAACTACCGAAAAAATCAATAAGTATCCACTCCTTTTAAATCTATCTTAATGAACTTTTTAGGATCGATTTTCTCTCCTTCTTTTTCAATTTCATAGTGTAAATGTGGGCCGGTGGATCGTCCGGAACTACCAACCAATCCAATTAAATCTCCTTTTTTCACTTCATCTCCTTCTTTTACTTTGAATCCACTAAGGTGCGCGTAACGCGAAACAAAGCCAAAGCCATGATCAATGACAATGCAATTGCCGTATCCATCCTCAGAACTAGCAATGCGAATAATTTTACCTGAACCAGCGGCATATACTTTTGTTCCAATTTCCGCCGAAATATCGATTCCTTTATGCATTTTCATAGTGGAATCAATCGGATCTTTACGCATTCCAAATCCAGAACTTACTCGCTCCATATCTGAAACGTAAATGGGACAAACAGCTGGAATGCTTTCCAACATACTTTCTTTATCTCGTGCAACGGCTAAAAATGTTTGAAGAAACTGTTGCTGCTTGGATAATTTCTTTGCTAAGTAAGTTGTGCGCAATTCAATTTCACCAAAAACGGAAGCGCCTTGCAATTTTGGTTTCGCCACAAAATCTGGTTTAAATGCTTCTCCTTGGGGTAAATCTTCTATGTCCACAATTGCATTAAATAAAGACGTATGGGTTTTATCAAAAGCCTCTACCACTTTTTCCACTTTGCTTATATCAATTTCAAGCTTTTGTGCCGCAATCAATTGCATAGAAAGTTGATTTTTCAACTCCCTTTCGGTGGTGTGTAATTCATCGATTTTTTGATTAAAATAAAGTTGAGTAAAAAAGAATGTAAATGCCAATGACAAAGGAAACAAAGCGATTTTTAGAAACTTTTTCGGAAATTTAATTGCTGTTTTGGATTGATTTTCTGTAAATTCTTCCATGATAAGGTTACGTACATTTTAAAGTTGCAATCCAATACGCAACTCAACACATGTGGGTTACATACCTTATCGTTTTAATGCCCGATCCATTTCACGGCGATCATCCTTCTCTTTTAAATCCTCGCGCTTATCATGCAATTTTTTTCCTTTGGCACATGCAATGTTGATTTTCAACCAGCCCTTTTCTGATAAAAATAATTTCAGTGGCACAACTGTATTTCCTTTTATTTTAAGGAATTTTTCAATTCGGTTGAGTTCTTTTCTATTTAGCAACAATTTCCTATCACCTCGCGTTCTATGTTCATAAAACGATGCATTTTCATAGGGTGCAATATACATGTTCCGAATCCATAACTCACCTTCGTGCCAAACACAATACGCTTCGATGATACTAGCCTTCCCATTTCGAATGCTTTTAATTTCGGTTCCAGCAAGCTTCAACCCAGCCGTAAATTCTTCTTCAATGAAAAATTCAAAGCGAGCGCGTTTGTTTTTAATATTTACTTCGTTGGATGCCATTGAGCAAAAATACGGAAGAATTATAATCTCTGAGGTTAATTTTTTAAAAGACCTTGCGAAAATGTAATTTGATTTTTTTGATCATCTAACTGAATTTCCAATTTAACCAAGGGATAAAAGCGAGAAATTGAGTAAAACACTGAATAATTACCTTATAAAACTTGTAAAAAAAATAATTGTTTAATGTTTTTTACATAATATTAAACAATATTCAAAACAAATTCAAAATCAATATGTTATAAAACAGATTGGAAAGCAGAAACCAATTCAAAAAACGCGGAGTAACCGAAAATCCTTAAGAGTAGGACAAAATAATTTTATCTATTATGGAACATGTAAAAATTGCTAGCGATAATTACGTAGCATTTACGTTTTTTATCGGTACTATGGCTATGATGGCCGCTTCTGTTTTTTTCTTTTTTGAATTGAGCAATACGTCTCAAAAATGGAGAACTTCTGTTCTCGTTTCGGGTTTAATCACTTTCATTGCAGCAGTACATTATTACTACATGAGGGGTTATAACTTAGAGACTGGTGATTCACCAACATTCTTCCGATATGTTGACTGGATCTTGACAGTTCCTTTAATGTGTGTTGAGTTTTATTTGATCACGAAAAAAGCGGGTGCAAAAATTGGCTTATTATGGAAATTGATTGCTGCTTCCCTTGTCATGTTGTTAACAGGATATGCTGGTGAAGTTCTAGACAGAGACGGAAGTGTTCTTTGGGGAGTTTTATCAGGATTAGCTTATTTCTACATTGTGTACATCATTTGGTTTGGAGAAGTAGCTAAATTAGCTCAAACCGCAGGTCCTCAAGTAGCAAAAGCAACTAAAATATTAGCTTGGTTTGTTCTAGTTGGTTGGGCAATTTATCCGTTGGGTTATATCCTAGGTACTCCAGGTGGATTATTTGGATGGCAACCAGTTGCAGACACAGCTGCAGCATTGAAAGCGATGGATATCGTTTATAACATTGCAGATGCTATAAACAAAATTGGTTTTGGATTAGTAATATATGCCTTATCTCGAACAGAGGATTAATCGTGTTTTGTTTTAATTAGAAAAGACGGAGTTACCTGGTGATTCCGTCTTTTTTTTAATTGCTCTTTTCGATATTTAAAATACTTGTAGAATTACAATCAACTGAATAATACACTATATGCAATCCCTCTATTTTCGATGCTTTGATAATTTACTATTATCTCGCTTTACTTACAACTAATTCCAGTACCCATTGCAATTGCTCTTCGCGTGTCATAGTTGAATTATCCAATAAAACAGCATCTTCAGCCTGAACTAATGGACTTTCTTTGCGATTTGAGTCGATAAAATCACGCTCAACCAAATTATCTTTCACCTCCTCTAAGGTTATTTCAATTCCTTTTTGAGTTAATTCCAAATAACGCCGTTGGGTTCTTACTTCAATGGAAGCGGTTACAAATAACTTTAGGTCTGCATGAGGAAAAACTACGGTACCAATGTCTCTTCCATCCATCACAATACCTCCCTTCTCCCCCATTTTTTGTTGTTCATGCACTAGTTTTTCTCGAACCTCTTTAATTTCAGCAACTCGAGATACCGCGCTCGCCACGAATCCTTGTCGAATTTCATTTTCACAATTCTCTCCGTTTAAATAAATTGCTTTATTTCCCTGATCATCCATTTTAAATTCAATGGTGATAGATGGAAGTGCATTGATAATTTCTGTCAATTGGACTTGATCTCCTAAAATCCAATTATGGCGCAAGCAATACAAGGTCACCGCACGATACATGGCACCGGAATCAATAAAGATATAATGAAGTCGAGAGGCTAGTTCTTTGGCAAGTGTACTTTTTCCGCAGGAAGAAAATCCATCGATTGCAATAGTGAGCTTTTTAGTTTGCATGCAACAAAACTACCTTTTTTTCCATTTACCCAATGAACTAGATAAACTAATTACATTATTTGAACCGGCTTTTGAATAAATCACATACCCATAATCCAATCGAAAACGCTTCGTTTTTACTCCAACTCCTAAGCTAAAACCTGCCATTCCGGGACGTGTTTCAATCTTCATCTCTTGCCTTCGTTGGTAATTAAACCCCATTCGTAAAAACAAACTTTTAGAAACGGACAATTCCGTGGAAACGGTAAGATGTCGCGCCATTTTTTCAACAAAATTTGCTTTAGGAACCGGAATTGTATCCCCAGTAAGTGCATCATACGTTGGTAGCGCATTTGGGTCATTATAGGTTAAATCCCACCTATTTAAATGATGTAAAACTACATGAAAACGAAAAGGGGCATGAGCCAATTTATAAGAAAATCCAAGTTGCATATCCGATGGAAGTACCCCTCTGTCTGCTTGTGTATAATTGGCTAATTTGATTCCTGCATTTTTAAAAATGGCAGTGGCCGAAAAGAGCTTATTGGGATGATTGAACGTACCACTTAAATCGATGGACATCCCATATGCACTATATGTTTCAAGGTTTGATCCAATAAAGTTAAGATTCCCTCCAACAGAAATAACAGGATTTAATTGCTTGCCATACCCAACTCCAATGGCATATTCGAAAGGTCGAAATGAGTTTGTTGGTGTTCCATTTACATCTGTTCCTTGAAAGGTTCCATAGTCCACATACCTTACATTTCCTGAAATAACTCCTTTCAACCCTTTTTGAGCATAGGCAGCCATTCCATAATTAATACCACCTGCCAAAAACGCTTGATTAAAGGCAACTGCTTGATGCATTTTATCATTCAAACCTGATGGGTTTACAATTCCTAAATTGATATCATCATCCATGTTTGAAATAAAATATCCTCCTGCCGCAGCGGTACGCGCATTATAATCCAATGACAAAAATGGAAAGGAAAATCCTCCACCCGTTTGAGCAACTAGCTGACTTGCATTCGTAATAAAAAGTATGAACCCAATAATTTTCATGCAAAAGAAACGCATAAAATTGAAAATAATTGTCATGGCTATTGGTTAATTTTATTCTAATAGAATTGCGATACAAAAATACAATTTAATTGGTCTTTAACTATTTTAACAAATTCAATTAAACACTGTTATTTTTTCATCGTTTTAACGTTATGAATTAAAATCCTTAAACTCATTGTTATGAAAACTGTAGCCACACCGAAAGACATTTTATTTGTTACAATGCTTTCTATCACTTGTTTAGTGGGATATATTGGTTTTTCTCAATCAGCCAAATACAAATCCCAAAATCAGCATTTATCTCACACAGAGATTCAACCAACCTTATCAAATCCGCAAGGAAAATAATTTACAAACATATCTTTTACTGCGTTAAAGCCTGTCACTGACGGGCTTTTTTTTATCTTTGCAAAAAAAAAGACATTCGATGGAAATTCCTAAAACATACGACCCAAGAAGTGCGGAAAATAAATGGTATCAATACTGGATAGAAAAGGGCTACTTTTCATCAACTCCAGATGAGCGGGAAGCATACACCGTTGTTATTCCACCACCCAATGTAACTGGGGTTCTTCACATGGGACATATGTTGAATAACACCATCCAAGATGTCTTGGTTCGTAGGGCCCGAATGTTAGGTAAAAATGCTTGCTGGGTTCCAGGGACAGATCATGCTTCTATTGCAACTGAAGCAAAGGTTGTGCAAAAATTACGAGAGCAAGGAATCAAAAAATCGGATTTATCGCGGGATGAATTCCTGAAACATGCCTTCGAATGGAAAGATAAGCATGGGGGAATTATCCTTGAACAATTAAAAAAATTGGGGGCATCATGCGATTGGGACAGAACCCATTTCACCATGGATAAAGAATATTCTGAATCAGTTATTTCTGTTTTTATCGATTTATTTGAAAAAGGAAAGATCTATCGAGGCTTACGCATGGTGAATTGGGATCCTGAAGCATTAACGGCTCTTTCTGATGAGGAAGTACTTTATAAGGAAGTAAATTCCAAATTATTTTTCGTTCGATATAAAATTGAAAATTCAGAAGATGATTGGTTAACTATTGCCACCACTCGACCTGAAACCATTTTGGGAGACTCTGCTATTTGCGTAAACCCAACAGATGAACGATATAAAAAGTATATTGGTAAAAACGTAATTGTTCCAATTGCTAACAGGGTAATTCCAATAATTGCAGACGAATACGTTGAAATGGATTTTGGTACTGGTTGCTTAAAAGTAACCCCAGCCCATGATACCAATGATTATGATTTAGGCAAAAAATACAACCTAGAAACCATCGACATTTTTAATGCAAATGGTACACTCAACGCACACGGACTGCATTACGAAGGAAGTGATCGCTTTGAGGTGCGTAAATTGATAGAAAAAGAACTAGATGAAAAAGGGTATTTGGTAAAAACAGAAGATCACGTAAATAAGGTTGGTTTTTCCGAAAGAACAAATGCAGTAATTGAACCAAGGCTATCCTTGCAATGGTTTGTTAGCATGAAAGAATTGGCTGAACCCGCTTTAGAGAACGTTCAAAATGGAAATATACAATTTTATCCTGAGAAGTTCAAAAACACGTACAGACATTGGATGGAAAACATTAAAGACTGGTGTATTTCCAGGCAACTTTGGTGGGGACATCGAATTCCAGCTTGGTATTATGGCTCCAATACGGAAGATTTTGTAGTAGCAAGAACCCAAGAGGAAGCATTTGAATTAGCTAAGAAAAAATCAGGAAAAGAAATACAGATTTCGGATTTAAAACAAGATGAAGATGTACTAGATACTTGGTTTTCGAGCTGGCTTTGGCCTATTTCTGTTTTCAATGGACTTACTCAGCCCGGTAATGCGGAAATAAAATATTATTATCCAACCAATGACTTAGTTACAGCTCCTGAAATCATGTTTTTTTGGGTAGCGCGAATGATTATTGCTGGTTATGAATACTTGGGTGACCTTCCGTTTAAAAATGTTTATTACACTGGAATTGTTCGAGATAAACTAGGAAGAAAAATGTCTAAATCCCTTGGAAACTCGCCGGATCCATTGGATTTAATTGAAAATTATGGTGCAGATGGCGTTCGCGTTGGAATATTAATATCCTCCCCCGCTGGAAATGATTTACCGTTTGATAGCTCGCAATGTGAACAAGGAAGAAATTTTACTAATAAAGTTTGGAATGCCTATAGACTTGTTTCTTCATGGGAAATACGTGATTTTGAACAACCTGAATCATCACAAAGAGCAATAGAATGGTTTGAGGCGAAATTCAATAAATCCCTTGCTGAAATAAATGATGCATTTGATAAATTCAGGATTTCAGAAGCTTTAATGTCCATTTACAAATTAGTTTGGGACGACTTCTGTTCTTGGTATTTGGAGATGATTAAACCCGGTTACGAGCAACCAATTGACGCTAAAACCATTACTGTTACCAAATTCTATTTTGGGGAATTACTTAAAATCATGCAACCATTTACGCCATTTGTTTCTGAAGAACTTTGGCATTTATTGGAGCAACGTGCGGAAGGAGACGATATTGTCATTGCAAAATGGCCTGCATTACAACCTATTCAAGAGGATATTCTGTCACAATTTGATTATATGGAGAAGGTTGTAAGTCAAATTAGAACCATTCGCAAAGATCAAAATATAGCCAATAAAATAAAATTAGAACTTTACATCAAGAAAAATCAACAAATTGACACTCGTTTTGATGCTGTAATTCGAAAAATGGCGAATTTATCTATTCTGGAATACGTGAATGAAAAAATACCTCAAAGCAACTCATTTATTGTAGACTCGAATGAATATTTCATTCCGTTTGGAGACACCATTGACATTGAAAGTGAAAAAGAAAAACTCACGGCAGATTTAACCTATACAATTGGATTTTTAGAAAGCGTGAGAAAAAAACTTACCAACGAAAAATTCATGGCAGGAGCGCCTGATCAAGTTGTAGCAGGAGAACGCAAGAAAGAAGCGGATGCGCTAAATAAAATAGCTGTATTACAAGAAAAAATAGCTGAGTTGAACTAACCTCATTTATTAGGTTTCTACAGAAACTTAATTTCTTTTACTTCAAAGCGATGAACCTCGTTGTTGTGTTTTATACATAACTTCCCATATTCATCAACTCCCGTTATTACGCCTATAAATTCACCCAATGAATCAGCGTAAAAAGTTGCGACAGTGTTCAGTTTATACAGGTTCTCCATGTATTTCGATTGCAATAATTCACTCGAATTTTCAATGAATGGATAAAAGAAATTTAATTTGCCTAAAAGGATTTCCAGTACTTGAATTCTATTTTGCTCTTTTCTTAATTGTTCGGCGATACTTGATGCTATGATTGATTCAAAATTGACCTGATTTACATTCACTCCTATACCAATAATTGAGCTCACGATATTACTTCCAATGATTTGATTTTCAACTAAAATCCCACCCATTTTTTTTCCACGCACATACAAATCATTCGGCCATTTTATTTGTGCCTCAACTCCTATTTCTTTTAAGCCTTCACAAATGGAAACGGCTGTATATTGCATGATGGCTAATTGTCTTGTCACTGACAAATTGTCCAGCGAAATGTAAACGGAGAAAAGTAGGTTTTTACCCTTTTCAGATACCCATTTAGCATCTCTTTGTCCTTTCCCCGCTGTTTGTTGGTCTGCCAGAATGACCTGGCCAAATTCCGCTTTTTGATCTTTTACAAGCTTGGCAACATAGTTGTTGGTTGAATCCGTACTATCTAAGTAAATGATTGAGTTACCAATTTTAGCGTTTTTTTTCAATTTGATTGAGATAACAAGGGTTAACGAAAATAATATTGCGTAGATTTGTAAGAATCAAAGATACATGAGCAAAACGAAAAAACAAAGCGAATCAAGTAAGTTGTGTGATGCAATAGTTGAGGGAATGCAAGATAATAAAGCAAAAGACATTGTGGTGTTAGATTTAAGAGAAATAGGCAGTGCTGTTTGTGACTTTTTTGTGATTTGCAGTGGTGAATCCTCTACCCAAGTGGACGGAATTGCCGAATCGATTAGTCGTTACACACGCAAGCACCTCAAACAACGCCCATGGCACGTAGAAGGAAAAACAAAAAGTGAGTGGGTATTATTGGATTACATTGATGTTGTTGCGCACGTTTTCTACAAAGACACTCGTTCATTCTTTGACATTGAAGACCTTTGGTCAGATGCAATTCGCACGGATATCCCTAATTTGAATTAAAAAAAACATGGCAAACAACGATAAAAAAAGTCCTTTTTCCATTTATTATATCTATGCTATTATTGGTGTAGCTATAATTGCTTTTCAACTTTTCATGAATGGCGGTGGGGAAACTAAAATCAATACCAAACAGTCATTTTTCACACTTGTTGAGAAAAAAGGTGTTCAAAAAGTTAGAATCATCAACCGCGAAAAGGTAAAATTTGAACTAAATCAAACAGGAATCCAATTAGTTTCATCGGGTGCTGACAGTGATTTCAAAGCAATGGCCAAAGCACTAACCAAAGAATCACCGAAAAAAGACAAAAAGGTTGTTTTCGTTTTGGAAGAAATTGGCGATTTAGGGAATTTTGAAAATGAGATAAAATCAAGAGATCCAGCTTTATCTTATGAAGCAGACAAGGAAACAGATTGGCTGGGTCAAATACTTTCCTTCTTACTGCCCATATTAATACTAGTTGCCATTTGGATGTTTGTTATGAGAAGAATGACCGGCGGTGGCGGCGGTGGCGGCGGTGGAAGCCAAATTTTCAATATCGGTAAATCCCGTGCTCAAGTATATGAAAAAGGTAAATCTACGAATATTACGTTTCAAGACGTAGCAGGTTTAGAAGGAGCAAAAGAGGAGATTGTTGAAATCGTTGAATTCTTAAAAAACCCGAAAAAATATACGGAGCTAGGTGCAAAAATACCAAAAGGAGCGTTACTTGTAGGACCTCCGGGAACGGGGAAAACGCTCTTGGCAAAAGCAGTTGCTGGTGAAGCTAAAGTGCCGTTTTTCTCTCTTTCAGGATCAGATTTCGTTGAAATGTTTGTCGGAGTGGGTGCTTCACGTGTAAGAGACCTATTCAAACAAGCGAAAGAGAAAGCTCCGGCTATCATTTTCATTGATGAAATAGATGCGATTGGTAGAGCTCGTGGTAAAAACAATGGGTTTAACTCAAATGACGAACGAGAAAACACACTGAATCAACTCCTTACTGAAATGGATGGTTTCGGAACAAACTCAGGCGTTATTATTCTGGCTGCAACAAACCGAGCGGATGTATTAGACAGTGCATTGATGCGTGCAGGACGATTTGATCGACAAATTTATGTTGATATGCCTGATTTAAATGAACGTAAAGCTATTTTCTTAGTTCATTTAAAACCATTAAAATTAGCTGAAGGGTTGGATATAGATTTCCTTTCTAAACAAACCCCAGGATTTTCTGGAGCGGACATTGCCAACCTTTGTAATGAAGCGGCATTAATTGCTGCACGTAAAGATAAAAAGCAGGTAGAAAAACAAGATTTCTTAGATGCTGTAGATCGTATAATCGGTGGATTAGAAAAGAAAAATAAAATCATTACTGCTGAAGAAAAAGAAGTAATTGCTTTTCACGAGGCTGGACATGCTACTATTTCTTGGTTATTGCAATATGCGCACCCACTTGTGAAAGTCACGATTGTTCCTCGTGGTCAATCTCTTGGAGCAGCTTGGTATTTACCTGAAGAACGCACTATTACCACTACAGAACAAATCCTTGATCAAATGTGTTCTGCACTTGGGGGACGCGCGGCTGAAGAGGTGGTTTTTGGTAAAATCAGTACTGGTGCCTTATCTGATCTAGAAAAAGTTACCAAACAAGCCTATGCTATGGTTTCGATTTATGGTCTAAACAAAAAAGTGGGTAATATCTCATTCTATGATTCACAAGGTCGTGATACATTTACAAAACCTTATTCGGAAGATACGGCAAAAATCATTGATGAGGAGGTTAGTAAATTAATCGAAGATCAATACCAACGTGCTTTAGCAATTCTAAAAGAGAACAAAGATAAACTGGAACAATTAGCCAATAAACTGTTAACTGCAGAGGTTATTTTCAAAGAAGATTTAGAATCTATTTTTGGAAAGCGTTTATGGGACAAAGAAGAACCAATTGTGGAGGATATTGTTGCCACAGAAGTCGTTACGGATACACCTGAGATTGCTGAAACCACTGAAGAAGGTGATTCTGAAAAAACAGAAATTACTCCTGACGAGACGAATGAACTTGATAAGGAAGAGGATGCCAATAAATCTTCAAAAGAATAAGACAAGGTAGTTTCTATGTCTAATTTGGTTACAAGAGCTATAACAGGGTTTTTCTTTGCATTAGTCGTAATAGGATCCATCTTGTTAGGTGATATCATTCAATCGACTGTATTTGGGATTTTCCTTTTGCTTGGCTTATTGGAATATGCTCGATTATTTAATCAAACTACCTTTAAGCAAATCCCAGTTGTAAGCGTTACAGTCGGTATATCAATCTATTGTGTCCAGGTGCTTTTGAATTTAACAGTAATAGAATCAGTGATCTTCAATTATTCATTAATTGCACTTCTCTTCCTATACTTTATAATCGAACTCTGGAGAAAACAAGAAAACCCTATTGCTAGCCTTGGTATTTTTACTTTTGGTATTGTCTATTTGGTAATTCCATTTTGGTTCATGAATAATATGATGGTAATGGAAAATAATTCATTTCCTTCATTAATTGGTATGATATTACTCATTTGGTCAAACGATACGTTCGCTTATTTAACAGGAAGAAAACTAGGCAAAACTCCATTATTTGAGCGTATATCACCAAAAAAAACATGGGAAGGAACAATTGGAGGAATTGGATTTACTTTAGCGACTGGTATTTTAATCTATTACTTTAGTGAAACCTACTCAATTACATTTTGGCTAATTGCAGCCTGCATTGTTGCACCAGCGTCTATTTATGGTGATTTGTTAGAATCTCTGTTCAAGCGAAGTTTACATATCAAAGACTCCGGAAATATTTTACCAGGACATGGAGGAATATTAGACCGTTTCGATGCTGTGTTATTTACTGTTCCTTTTTTTTATCTTTGGCTTTTAATTTTTAACACATTGTAAAACCAATACTTACATGAAATTACATAAAGAAGGATTCGGTTTAATACTAGGTACGTTTGTCATTTGTTCCATCATTGAAACCCTAATTTTATTTGTTGGACTCACTTCATGGGAAATAACTTCTATCCTTTCACTTAGTCTAATTCCACTGGGATTATTCATTCTTGTGGTACAGTTTTTCAGATTACCATCACGAGATTTTACTTATAATGAAGGTGAGGTACTTTGTCCTGCAGATGGAAAGGTAGTGGTAATAGAGGAAGTCGAAGAAACAGAGTATTTTAAGGACAGAAGGATCCAAATTTCCGTTTTCATGTCGCCACTTAATGTTCATGCCAATTTCAATCCTGTTTCAGGAGTGATACAATACGCCAAATATCATCCGGGACTTTTCCTTGTTGCATGGCATCCTAAAAGTAGTACTGATAATGAACGAACAACGATTGTAACAAAAACTTCATCAGGAAAGGAAATATTATTTAGACAAATTGCCGGAGCATTAGCAAGAAGAATATGTTATTATGTTCAACCCGGGCAACTTGTTGATGGTGGTAAAGAGTTTGGATTTATAAAATTCGGATCTAGGATAGATATTTTTCTACCATTAGATGCTAAAATCAATGTTCAATTAAACCAAAAGGTTAAAGGACAGCTTACAAAACTCGCTGATTTGTAATTTTTCCATGGTTTACAATGATTTTGATAAAAATAAAAAATCATTTTTTGACATTAGAAAAATTTAAAGTTACTTTTGCAAACTTAATTTTTAACAATCCCCGTATATGGCAAAGAATCTGGTTATCGTCGAATCTCCTGCAAAAGCAAAAACCATTGAAGGATATTTGGGGAAGGATTATGTGGTAAAATCTAGTTTTGGCCATGTTAGAGATTTGCCTAAAAAAGGATTGTCTATTGACCTAGAGAACAATTTTCTACCCAATTATGAAGTATCAGCTGATAAGAAGCAATTGGTCAGTGAATTAAAGAAACTTGCATCTGCTGCTGAAACGGTATGGCTCGCAACGGATGAGGACCGTGAAGGAGAAGCTATTTCTTGGCATTTATTTGAAGCGTTAAATCTAGAAAAAAAAGACACAAAACGAATTACCTTCAACGAGATAACGAAAACTGCCATTTTAAAGGCAATTGATAATCCAAGAAAAATAAACAAAGAATTAGTAGATGCACAACAAGCTCGAAGAGTGCTTGACCGTATTGTTGGATTTGAACTTTCTCCTGTTTTATGGAAAAAAGTCCGTCCAAACTTATCCGCTGGTCGGGTTCAATCTGTTGCTGTTCGATTAATCGTTGAGCGAGAAAAAGAAATTGAAAAACACAACTCAAAAAACTTCTTTAAGGTTGTAGGTAATTTCAAATCTCTAAATGGCATTATTAAAGCGGAATTAGATCAACAACTGAATGCTGAGACAGATGCTCAAACATTATTAGAAAATTTAAAAACAGCTAATTTTTCTATATCAGACGTTCAACAAAAACCAGCAACAAAAACACCAGCTGCTCCTTTTACAACCTCTACCCTGCAGCAAGAGGCTAGTTTAAAACTCGGTTTTTCAGTTTCTAGAACCATGTCTGTGGCTCAACGTTTATATGAATCAGGGAAAATCACTTATATGAGAACTGACTCTGTGAATCTATCAGACACAGCGGTTGAAGGAGCAAAAAATGCGATCCTGTCTATGTTTGGTGATCAATATTCTAATCCGACTAAATATAAAAATAAAAACGCGAATGCTCAGGAAGCCCATGAAGCAATTCGTCCTACTGACTTCACTGTTTCGTCAATAGAAGCTGAACGTGAAGAACAAAAATTATATGAATTAATTTGGAAACGATCGATAGCTAGTCAAATGGCTCATGCTAAGTTGGAAAGAACAACTATGAAAATCGCTAACTCCAATACAACTGATACATTTGTTGCAAGAGGTGAGGTTATTCGTTTCGATGGGTTTTTAAAGGTATACATTGAATCTAATGTGGAGGAAGATGATGATGAATCAAACAGTGAAGGATTATTGCCTGCAGTAACCGTTGGAGAAGGTGTTAATCGTCAAGACATAATTGCAACAGAAAGATTTTCAAGACCACCAGCGCGCTATGTAGAAGCTTCTTTGGTTAAAAAACTCGAGGAATTAGGAATTGGAAGACCATCTACCTACGCACCAACCATTTCAACCATTCAAAAAAGAGGATACGTTGAAAAAGTAGAAAGAGAAGGGACAGAAAGGAAATTTGTTGTTCTTACATTATCAAATAATGTGATTAATAGTGTTACCAAATCAGAAATAACAGGGAGAGATAGGAACAAATTAACTCCTACAGATATCGGTGTTGTTGTTACTGATTTTCTTGTTGACCATTTTTCGCGTATCATGGATTACCAATTTACTGCGAAAGTGGAAGAAGAATTCGATCATATTGCACAAGGATTAGAAGGGTGGACTGACATGATTCGATCTTTTTATAATCCTTTCCATCAAAATGTTACTCATACTTTAGAGACATCAGAGAGAGCTACAGGCGAAAGAGAATTAGGCGTTGATCCAAAAACAGGGAAACGCGTATCTGCCAGAATTGGGCGCTTTGGACCTATGATTATGCTAGGAGGAGATGAAAAAGAAGAAGGTGAAAAACCATCTTATGCTTCATTAAAAAAAGAGCAATCAATTCAAACAATTACATTAGAAGAAGCGCTTGAATTATTTAAATTACCTCGAACTATTGGTGAACACGAAGGGGAAATAGTAAAAGCGAATAGCGGGAGATTTGGTCCATACGTACAAATTGGGAAGGTATTTGTTTCGATTCCAAAAGAAGAAGATCCAATGACCATAACGTTTGAACGTGCTATTGAATTAATGGAAAACAAAAAAATAGCAGATGCTTCCAAAGTGCTAAAAACGTTTGCTGAAAGAGAAGATGTTCAAATTTTAGATGGGCGATGGGGTGCTTATTTAAAAATTGGGAAAAACAACTATAAATTACCTAAAGGAACTGAAATAGAATCCCTCGAATTAGAAAAATGTTTGGAAATGGCAGCTGAACAAGATAAAGCACCAAAGAAAAAACCGTTCAAAAAGAAATAAACTCTTTAATGTTCTCGGTGAAATAAGAAGTTAATCATTTCCATAATAGAGGATCGATCATTTGTAGTTTCAATGGATTCAAACAAATCGATTGCCCTTTTATAATAGGTTGTTAGGTATTTATTTGTTTCTTCTCGAACTGCTAATTTTTCATAGATTTGTTGAATTGCAGGTATTTTAATATCACTATTAGCTTCTGCTTTTAACTTGTTTAATTGATCCTTTAAGGCTCCTGTAGCATTTTTTTCAGCTATTAAATAGAGAATTGTTTTTTTATTCGATTTTACATCACCTCCAACCTGTTTCCCTACCTTTTCTGGGTCTCCATACAAATCCAAAATATCATCCTGAATTTGAAAAGCAATTCCTAAATTGACACCAAATTCATAAATTTTCTTTCGATCCTCAATTGACTGATTTGAAATTATAAATCCAAATTCAAGAGCACATCCTAACAAAACGGATGTTTTTAAACGGATCATTTCAATATAATCTTCGACAGCAACAATTTCATTTGATTCAAAGTCCATGTCCATCTGTTGACCTTCACAAACCTCTACCGCTGTCCTATTGAACAACTTCAACAATTCGGGTATATGTGTAGCTTCTTGTTGAGCCAACATTTGATAGGCATTAACAAGGAGAACATCTCCTGAAAGAATCGCTATATTGGTATTCCATTTTTCATGAACGGTCTTTTTCCCTCTTCGCAAAGGAGCTTCGTCCATAATGTCATCATGAATTAGTGAGAAATTGTGAAATATTTCAATTGCCAACGCACAACGAATTGCATCTTCTTTTCTTGATCCACCAAGCTCTGCCGCTAATAAGGTAAGCACAGGTCTTAGTCTTTTCCCTCCTAAGCCCAGGAAGTAAGACAAGGGATCGTACAAATTACAAGGGATGGCAGGAAATTGAATCGCGTTTAATTCAGATTCAATGTATTGGCTAAATCGTTCTATTTTACTCATTTATCAAGAAGGTTCAATAAATAGGAACCATAACCACTTTTAACAAGCGGATCTGCTATTTGTTTTAATTGATCTTTTGAAATAAACCCATTTCGATAAGCGACTTCTTCAATACATCCGATTTTTAAACCTTGTCTTTCTTCAATTACTTGAACAAATTGACCCGCCTGCATTAATGATGAAAAAGTACCTGTATCAAGCCAAGCCGTACCTCTATCTAAAACGGCAACTTTTAATTTTCCTTGTTTCAAATATTCTGCATTTACATCGGTTATTTCATATTCACCACGAGCGGATGGCTTTAAGTTTTTTGCGATTTCAACAACAGAATTATCGTAAAAATACAAACCTGGAACAGCAAAATTAGATTTTGGTCTTAGTGGTTTTTCCTCAATTGAAATTGCATTCATTTCTGCATCAAATTCTACTACACCATATCGCTCCGGGTCACTAACATGGTACGCATAAACCACACCACCAGTAGGATCGTTATTTTCTTTCAGCAAGGCATCCATTCCAACACCATAAAATATGTTATCACCTAAAATCAACGCTACTTTATCTTCACCGATAAATTCCTCACCGATAACAAATGCCTGAGCCAAACCATTCGGGATTTCTTGAACTGCATAAGAAAATTCACATCCTAAATCATGACCATTTCCAAGTAATTTTTCAAAATTAGGCAAATCATGAGGCGTTGAAATGATTAGTATCTCTGTAATTCCTGCACTCATTAAAATCGAAAGGGGATAATAAATCATTGGTTTATCATATACTGGCATTAACTGCTTACTAACAGCTAGCGTCAATGGATGTAACCGTGTACCAGAACCTCCCGCCAAAATAATTCCTTTCATATTTTTTACTTTGAGACCAAAAGTAATTCAAAAGAAATTAATACTAAAATTGGATCGGTTATTTTTTCGGATTCTCTTCGTCTTCCTCCTTATCAGATAATAATTGAAGCGATGACCAATCGATATCATAGTCTTCATCATACGCATCAAAATAGGGTTCTTTAAATGATTTTATATTGATAAATCTATCCAAAGACAACAGTAAAGATGGAAGTACCACCAAATTAGTAATCATCGCGACTAATAAGGTAACAGAAATTAATAATCCAAGTGCCTGCGTACCTCCAAATTGCGAGAATAAAAACACTGAAAAACCACAATACAATACTATGGAAGTATAAAACATTCCTAAACCAGATTCCTTTATTGCAATTAACACGCATTCTTTAAGATTCCATTTTTGGGTCTTCAATTCTTGCCTGTACTTAGCCAAATAATGAATGGTATCATCCACTGAAATCCCAAATGCAATACTAAATACTAATAACGTAGATGGTTTAAGAGGCACTCCAAAATAGCCCATGATTCCTCCTGTTACAACCAATGGAATTAAATTAGGAATCATTGAAATTACTACCATCCTCCAAGAGCGGAACAACAGAGCCATTAAAACAGCAATGGATGCGATAGCAAATACAAGACTTGAAAATAAATTGTTCACCAAATACCGGGTTCCATCCGCTGCAACTACAGAGGTCCCGGTAAAAGTCACATCATAATATTGACTATCAATAACTTTTCTTAAATTGGAATTAAAATCAGGTTTGGCAAAATACGATTTCAATAAAACCTCATTGGTGTCCAATTGAGTTTCAAGATCAGGATTTCCCTTCGTAATAAAAGAAACATATGAATTTCTAATTTCGTTGTAGTTCATCATCATTGAATCAACATAGGCCTTTTTGCCCGAAGTTATTTGCTGGTAATAGTTTTCCCAAATTTTCTTTTCAGGATTCATTACTGCATCAATTTTCTTTAACCAAAGGTCTCTATAACCAAGCACTTCGTATGACCCTAGATCTTTAATTTGGCATCGAATTCGTAAAATAGTGGATGATGTATCAACTAATTCTTTCATGGACATCCCTTGATTGGAAGGATTGTTTAAGTTAAACTGATCTATATACTTTTTAATTCGCCCCTTTTCATTGTTACTGAATAAAGTGAAACTATTGGTGTCATTACCATAATAGGACATGTTTACAAATTTCACTAAATCAACTACAGAAATTGATTTCGAAAATAAGGTATCTCTATTTATTAATTGCTGAACAGAATCCACCTTTTCCAGGGTGGTATTATTGGTAGCACTAAATAATCTCCCTTTGGTTTTATAGTTAATCATAATTTCGAATGGAATAGACCCACCGAAATTATTTTCCATGAACATCATATCCTTTTTTAAAGGATCGGCAGCAGGTAAATCACTTGTTAAATTACCCGTTGTTTTAATTTTAGTGATTCCAATAGAACCGATTACCACTAAAACTATGCTTACAGCATACACCCAATTTCGTTTGTACTGGGTGATATGTAGAACCGTACTTATAATTCCACGAGCAAATTTACGGTCCAAGTGCTTTAAATGTCTTTCTTTAGGCTGAGGAGTAAATGAACTAATAATAGGTAAAATGGTCAAAGACAAAACAAAAACCATCATAATATTAATAGAAGCGGCAATTCCAAATTCCATTAATTTTTCAGAGTTCGTAAAAATGAATGTACCAAATCCAAGCGCAGTAGTGAAATTGGTCATAAAAGTTGCCGTACCGATCTTTTGAATGACACGCGAAAGAGCTTTTATTTTGTTTCCATGTTCTTTTACTTCCTGATGAAATTTGGTGAGTAGAAAAACACAATTTGGCACTCCAATCACGATCATAAGTGGAGGGATAAGCGCCATAAGTGGAGACAATCTATAACCCAAGAATCCAATCATTCCCATTGCCCAAATCACTGCTATAGCAACCACTGTAATGGAAATACCAACTACCCTAAATGACCTAAAAAACAGATATAACAATATCGATGTAACTAACATAGATATACCAATAAACAAGAACATTTCGCCTTGTATCCTGGAAGCAATTACAATTTTTAAATAAGGTAAACCAGCGATGTGGATTTTTCCAAAGTGTTTTTCATACGACCTAGCCAAATTTTCAATTTTATATATTAATGGCCATTTCGTTTTATCTCTTAATACCTCATCATTTATACGAATCATCATTAATGACACATTCGATTTCCTATTGAATAATAAATTGTTAAAAGCTGGATTATCTCGAATTTGACTTTTAATGGAATCTATTGGTTTCTTTTCGTCATAAATTTTATCGAGTTTGAATTTTTGATTCAAGGTATCATTAAGCAATCGGTATAAAGTAGCTTCCGATTCGCGGCCTTCTACCCCATCCATTCCTAAAATAGAATCACCAAGTTCTTTCCATTTTTTAAAATTGGTTTTTGTAAATAAAGAATCTGTTTGAATGGCAATAACCATAGTATTACCGTCTTCTCCAAATCTTTTTTTAAATGCTTCGTAATTCTGATTTGTCTCGCTATCCTTTGGTAAGGCAAGGCCATACTTGTTTTCAAGTTCAATACTTGTAAAAGCATGATAACCAAAAAATACCGTCAACAAGGTGATAATTCCGATTATAAAAAATCGATTTCGAAGAATGTAGTTCGCAATAAATACCCACATAAAGTTACAATCGAAATAGTTTGATTTGCAAAGGTAACATTTTCAGAGGTATTCTTGGCATATTTCCTTATTTAAACAAACTTTTGGCCAGATTTAAGATGGTTGCAATAGGAATGTGATGAATCTCATTCGTATTAAATTCAATCATTTTTTTAGAATTTGGGGTGATAATTTGATTGTACCCTAATTTGATTGCTTCTGAAATCCGTTGGTCCAATTTAGTTATACTTCTGATTTCACCTGTCAGAGCCACCTCTCCACATAAAACCGTTTTATGTTCGATAGGAATATCTATATTGGAACTTAGAATTGCTGCAACAACAGCTAAGTCGAGCGCTGGATCATCTACCCTAATTCCACCAGCAATGTTTAAAAACACATCCTTACTCGCTAATCGAAACCCACACCGTTTCTCCAGAACTGCCAATATCATATTCAATCGCTTCGTATCAAATCCATTGGCTGTGCGCTGTGGTGTTCCATAAGCCGCTGTACTCACTAAAGCTTGGACTTCTATTAATATTGGTCTATTCCCTTCCATCATGCATCCGATTGCAACTCCGCTAAGCGATTCATCCGAATCCGATACAAGCACTTCCGAAGGATTTAATATCGGTAACAACCCCTCTTGGGTCATTTCATAAATTCCAATTTCATTCGTGTTTCCAAATCTATTTTTAAGCGATCGCAAAATTCGATACATATGATTTTGATCCCCCTCAAATTGAATCACTGTATCAACCATATGCTCCAATAATTTAGGACCTGCGATGGTGCCATCTTTTGTAACATGACCTATTAAAAAAACAGGGGTACCCGATTCTTTAGCAAATCGCAATAGCAAAGCCGTACACTCCCGAATTTGTGAAACCGTGCCCGTCACACTATCCAAGTTAGACGAAAATAACGTTTGAATAGAATCAACTACTACATAATCCGGCTGTAAAGTTTGGGCTTGAGAAACGATCGACTGCACATTGGTTTCATTCAATAAAAAGCAATTTTCGTTTACTACACCGATGCGTTCAGCTCGCATTTTTATTTGACTTTCACTTTCCTCTCCGGAAACATATAGAACCTTATAACCAGTTTGCTTAACCGCCAATTGCAAAAGCAAAGTTGATTTCCCAATTCCTGGCTCTCCTCCTACCAAAACTAATGAGCCCAAAACTAATCCCCCTCCTAGTACTCGATTTAATTCGCTATCATTAATCTGAAGTTTTTGATCTCGTTCAAATAGTATTTCTTGAATACGCTTGGCAGGGGCATTCTTGGAGAAATTGGAAAAAGCAACTACATCTGATTTTTTATTTGAATCAATTATTTCTTCCACAAAAGTGTTCCATTCAGCACATGAGGGACATCTACCTATCCATTTCACTGATTCAAAGCCACAGTTTTTACAAAAATGTGTTGTACGTTGTTTTGCCATACTTCAAAGATACAAATAGTTTGAAGCCCTTCTGTGAGGATAGCGATTTGTTTTTGTTATTTTTGTTTCATAATAAGACATTTATACCATGAAATTACTTGTGAGCTTTATAATATTATTTCTATCCACTTTTACTTTCAGTAAGGAGAAATTTGTACGAGTAGTATTTAACACCATCGCCAGTGAAGAGGCAACGATTATTTGGCATCAAGCAAGCGGAAATTTTGAGCGAATTATTTACTACGATGGAATTTCAAAAAATCAATCAAGTGACAAAATGATGTTAATCAATAAAACTTCTAGCTCCAATAACGCGCGAGGATTTAACACCCAAATAGTTAGACTCACCAAATTAAAACCCAATACAAAGTATTATTTTAAAATCGTTGATACTGAAGGGGAAAGTAGATTGTACTATTTTTCAACATGCAGTAATTCTCCTAATGAACCCATTTCTTTTATAGCAGGAGGGGATTCTAGAGACCGTTCGGTAATAAGAAGAAAAGCTAACGTGTTGGTTTCTAAACTAAAAGCACATGCGGTTCTTTTCAATGGTGACTTTACGGGCTTAGACCTCCCTAACCAATGGGTGGAATGGTTTACCGATTGGGAATATAGCATAGCTAATGATGGAAGAATTACTCCGTTAATTGTTACTAGAGGCAATCATGAGCTCAGCAATTCTATTTTAGTTAAATTATTTGATGTTCCATCTCGTGGAGTATATTACTCAACCGAATTTGGTGGTAATTTGTTAAATCTAGTTTCTTTAAATTCTGAAATTTTAAAAATTGGAGTGCAAAAAATATTTTTAGCATCAACCTTAAAAAAGCACGAAGATTTTATTTGGCAAATTGCACAATATCACCGTCCAATTAGACCTCATGTGAAACATAAAAAAGAAATGGAAACTCAGTATCGAAATTTTGTTCCTTTGTTTGAAAAATATTCTAATCTGCGACTATGTTTAGAAAATGACTCGCACACCTGCAAAGTGACATGGCCAATCGTTTCATCGAATGAAAAAGGTTCATCAGAAGGTTTTATACGGGATGATAATAAAGGGATTGTATATGCCGGTGAAGGTTGTTGGGGAGCCCCACTTAGAGCCGCAGACGATTTTAAACCTTGGACAAGAGATGCTGCCGCTGTAAATCAATTTAATTGGATCTTTGTTTCAAAGGAAAAAATTGAATTGAGAACTGTTTTATATGAAAACGCAGAAGAAGTTGATGAACTGACAGAGGAGACGCGGTTTACATTGCCAAAAAACATCAATCTTTGGAATCCGTCTAACGGAAATTTAGTAGAAATTTTTCAACAAAAAGATAGAAAAATAAAATAAGTAAGTGCGCTTCTTTGTTTAATTCATACATTTGTTACTATGAGTGATTTTGTTGTATCAGCGCGCAAATATAGGCCTCAAACGTTTGACACGGTTGTTGGTCAACGTACGATTACCGAAACGTTAAAAAACGCAATTAAAAGTGGGCATTTAGCTCAAGCGTTTTTGTTTTGTGGATCGCGTGGGGTGGGCAAAACTACAACCGCACGTATTTTAGCTAAAACACTTAATTGCTTCAATCGCACTGAGCAAATGGAAGCTTGTGATGTTTGTGACTCTTGTATTTCTTTTAATACTGGAGCTTCGTTAAACATTTATGAATTAGATGCTGCATCCAATAACTCGGTGGATGATATTCGTAGCTTAATAGATCAAGTAAGAATTGCTCCTCAACTAGGTGATCACAAAGTATATATTATAGATGAGGTTCACATGTTGTCTGCCTCCGCATTCAATGCTTTTCTCAAAACTCTGGAGGAACCACCTAAGCATGCTATTTTTATTTTGGCAACAACTGAAAAACACAAAATAATACCTACTATTCTATCTCGTTGTCAAATATTTGATTTTCAAAGAATTAAAGTTAAAGACATCGCCCAGCATTTGGGTGTAATCGCGGCAAAAGAAGGTGTAACTGCAGATCCTGAGGCATTGTTTTTGATTGCACAGAAAGCGGATGGTGCGTTACGTGACGCTTTATCAATTTTTGACCAGATTGTCACTTTTTCAGGAAATAATATCACTTATCAAGATGTAATTACGAATTTAAATATTCTTGACTATGATTATTATTTCAAATTTGTTACTTTCTTTTTACAAGAGGATATACCATCGTCCCTGATGCTGTTCAACGAAATTGTTGAAAAAGGATTTGACACACATAATTTTTTGATTGGCATGTCTGAACATTTTAGAAATTTACTATTGTGTAAGGATGATCGTTCGGTACAATTATTAGAAGTCGGTGATATCGTAGAACAACGTTATATTTCACAGTCAAAAGAGTTACATCAACATTTTATTCTGCGAGCCCTAACCGTATTGAATAAATCGGATGTTGAATATAAATCTGCAAAAAATCAACGACTATTAGTCGAGGTTTGCTTAATGCAATTATGTTCTTTGCAAAGCGAGGGTGAAAAAAAAAATCCCTAACTGAAACAGTTGACATTTTACCTTTTGTTGGACAATCCTTACGTTCAGAAAAACCAGTTGCCCCCAAAGTAATCCCTCCTGTAGAAGCAAAACCAATTACCACTGCTTTTACGCAAAAAGCACCTGTTCATTTCGATAAGCCGACAGGAAATTATTCAAGTCCTCACCCTTCGATAAAGGAATTATTGAACCCGTTAAAAGTAGAGCAAATAAATAGTAATTTGGAAAATGCTCCACGGGAACTATTTAGCGAGGACCAATTAAAAATGGCTTGGAAACAATATAGTTTTATTGTTAAAGAGCAAGGACTAGAAACCTTTTATAATGCTTTAATAAAACGCAATCCTGTTCGAAAAAGTGAAGAAGTTTATGTGATTAGTTTGGATAATGAAATTCAAAAAGAGTATATTCTTTCGCATATTGATCCATTTTTACTCTATTTACGCCAACATTTGAAAAATTATTCAATCAAAGTAGAGCTCGATGTAGTTGAACAGATGGAGGAAGAAAAATTCTTAACAAGCAAACAAAAGTTCGAACAAATGGCAAGGAAAAATCCGAATTTACATGTGTTTAAAAGCATGTTCAATCTTGATATTGAATATTAATTATACGGTATAAGCTCTTTTAATAATATTCCAATTCCCATTAACAATATAAACCAGCCAAATCCTTTTTTTAGTTTATTTCCATCGATTTTAGTTGCCAAATAAGAACCAATCACAATTCCAACAACAGAAAACGAAGTGATTTTAACCAAAAGTGAATAATCAAAACTGGCCAAGTTTTTTGCTGACACTAAACCAATAACTGAGTTCAGTAAAATAATAATCAATGATGAGCCAACCGCTTTTTTCATAGGGATTTTGCAAACCAAAACCAAGACAGGAATTATTAAAAATCCCCCCCCTACTCCTACTAGGCCTGTTAAAAAACCAGTAAGGACCCCATGAAAAACCAATTGAATTACTGAAACATTTTTTTGAATTTCATTTTTTTGTTTCCGAATCATAGCCGAGGATGCAAGGATGATTATTAAGGAAAAAAATACTAATAATAACTTATCACTTCGACAAATGATTCCATTTCCAACTTGGAATTGTTCAGGAATTAATGGTATTAAAAAATACTTAGTTAAGGATACAACAATAACCGAAGGAATGCCTAATTGGATAATGGCTGGAATATGAAACTCACCCTTTTTTAAAAATGGAATTGCGCCTATCAAACTAGATACTCCAACAATTACTAAAGAATAAGTGGAAGCAAGAAAAGGATTAACTTGAAAAAAATAAACTAATAATGGTACGGTTAGGATACTCCCACCTCCTCCCATTAAACCCAATGAAACGCCAATAAGTACTGCTAAAATAAAACCTATTATTTCCAATTGTTGAATTTACCCGTAAAGCTCAGAAAAAAATATTGATTTTGTGTTACAATTGTTACCTGCGGCGTCTTTCACCAGAAATTAATTTTTTTATTTGAAAAAAATAAGACTCAATTGTATCATAATCACTATTTGGAACCGGTTTTAAGGCTGGGTTAGAAACAATGTACCCAGCGGCATCCAGTAAAATATACGATGAAGAAGAATGAAACTTGCATCGCTTTATAAACTCATCATTTTGTGTTAATTCAACCACGGGCCATGGTAAATTTAATTCAGTTTTCTTTGAATCTGAAGCAACCACAACTGTTACAAAATGAATATACTCTTTGTATTTCTCATACAAATTCATGAGTGGCTTTATTTCTTTTTGGGATTCAATAGAGGAAGGGTCGTAAAAGTGAAAATAAATATGTTTCCCTTCTAATTTTTGATTAGTTAAAGAATCCCTGGTGTTCACACTAACAAATGAATAATCTATAAAGCGTGATCCTGGCGATAAATCGGTGATTCTATCCAACACATTCGACGCGATTTGTCTGTGCTTAGGAAATTTCGAAAATTGCTTTATACTATCGAGCATGAACATAAGATTTGTTTTAGGATACCTTTTTTCATAAAACTGATCATAAAATAATTTGATTAAACATAGTTCCCTAACCTGAGGGTTTTTCAATTCAGATTCCTCTCCCAATGCTGCCATTGCAAGTGATGGACTACGATAAACCACAGCATCATACAATTTATCTTTCACTGTATTGGATAAAAAACTGGTTAAATTTCCGTAGTACACATTAAAATAATTCATGTATGCCTCGTTGGAATAATAAATAGGATATTTGGCCAAATGTTGTGCAAATTTCTGTTGTCTTGTTAATGCAGAAACTGTCTCTAAATCATCCATTTCAGCGAAGGTAAACTTGATGTGATAACGAAAAAAAAGAGTGGTATCCTTTCCATATAGATCGGCAGCGCGCTTTTTCATTTTACTGTATTTATCATCATATTCGGAAGGCTTAGCCTTTTTTAAATGATAAAATTGTGCTAATTGATTATCCACCCAATTTTGAAAACCTAAAATTTTATAATTAATATCTAAGGAATCTAATCTGTAAAAAACGAGATTCACTTGATTACCCTTGGGATTTTTTGTATCAAGATCATTTACTTCAGGAAATGTAACCAGATAATTTCCAGCTGGTTGAACATATAACCAAGCGTAATTTTTCTTTGAACGTATAACCAATTTCTGGGTAGATAATCGGGGTAACTTAAACTCAAAATACCCAACCGAATCAACCTTGGTTTGAAGGATACATTTTTCTTTTCCGGATATATAATCTTCTATCGCATACAACCCAATTTCTTCATTCTTATAATAACTTCCAACACCTCGAATTTGAACAGAATCACTTTTGACCTGACCAAACACACGAATTACAGTCAAGAGAAAAATTAGAATTAGAAGAGCTCTCATTTATGTGGTTATATTACAATTGATTCAAACCAAATATTCCGCATTCGTTACAAATGATGATATATCCCCTCCATTTATTGAAATTTCACGAACAATTGAGGAGTTTATGTGAGCATATTCAATATCCGTTAAAAAGAAAATAGTTTCTACAGGATAAAGCGTTTTATTCATATGTGCAATAGATCTTTCATATTCAAAATCCTTTACATCTCTCAATCCCCTTATAATATGATTTGCACCCAATTTTTTACATAATTCAACGGTTAATCCTTGAAAAACAATTACCTCTACATGTTGATTAAAAAGGGATTCAATATGTTGTTTTCTCTTCTCAATCGGATAAAACGGTTGTTTTTTAGTATTGACACCAATGGCAATGATTATTTTATCGAAAACATCAAGCGCTTTTAATACAACCGATTCATGACCTTTGGTAAAAGGATCAAAAGAACCTGGAAAAATAGCAACTTTCATATCTCTCTTTTAAAAAAACTAAAACTAACGTTACCATAGTTACGGAAAAACTGAAAATTGGGTTGCATTGAAAAATCCTTTTGTTTACTATGCTCTAAAATAAAAAAACCATCGTTACATACTGCCTTGTTTTCCATCACCAACTGAATCAATGTTTCATAATTCGTATAGTCATAAGGCGGATCTGCAAAAACCAGGTCAAACTCTTGTTTATTGCGCTGAAGAAAAGTTAAAATATCAAGCTTCATGGTGCGAATTCGTTTTTCTGCTCCCATGGATGCCGCATTTCGTTGAACAAATTTCAAACAATTTGTATGAATATCTACACATGTAATAAATGCAGATCCCCTAGAAAGAAATTCTAAAGCAATATTCCCTGTCCCAGAGCATAAATCAAGAACTGAGGTATCATTGATATCTATTTGATTTTCTAATACATTAAACAGACCTTCTTTAGCAAAATCAGTTGTTGGCCGCGAAGGGAAATTGGATGGTACGGATACTCTTCTCCCTTTGTACTCTCCTCCTACTATACGCATAAGTCAATTGAGTTTATGCCTAAATCCGAACGTAGATTCCATTGTACTAACGGTGTGATTTGCAAATGTTCTAACTTATTAACCACCCCCTCCGAAATTGAATTTGCTGTCTGTGAAAAAGGATAAATTTCTATCATCCCTTTTTTTACTAATAATTCAGACTTTTGCATAGAAAAAGTAACGTGATAAATTACGTCTTCCACTTCATTAAAGGAATTTTGTAAAAAAATTATTGGTTTATCATATTCAAAAACTACAAAATCAAAATGCGAATCAGTAAGGGAAAGCACACCGTGAAACTTTGTCGCTGTATTTTTTGAAGCCAAATAATTTAATGTAGCTGAAGTTTCGTGAATGATTTTAGATCCTGGAAACTTCATCACAAATAATGATTTTAACCAAAGCGGTATTGTAAATAAATTAACTGTTCCCAATAAATGGTTTCGATTGTAATCGGTATCTTTTTTTGAAAAATCCTTTCCGAAATTCAGTTCAAATAAAGTATCAAAATCTGAATGATCGAATAAACTAGATGGAACAAGTACCACATTTTTACTTGACCAAACAACCAATGCATTTGTATACGTCAACAAGGTAATTCCCTCTTTTATAACAAAATCGGAAATAAAATCCTTTTTCAATAATTCAGATTTAGTGCTTAAATCTAAATTCCATGAATTAATTAATTGATTATTTGATAGATAATTAACAGAAAAATGTGAATCTGAAACTTCAAAAAGAAGATTATTCATATTATTCATCTTCCCAAGAACCAACAGGTGTTGTTTCAGGAATATCTAATTTTCCAACAAATATGAATTCATTTTTCTTACCTTGAACGTCTGCATAAGGTAGCTTTCCTGAAATTCTCATTACAGGTACTTCTTCTCTCCCTTTAAGTGCTGTTCCAACCTCAAATTTCCATTTTTCCTTTCCCCCTGTTAGCGGTATATAGAATAATGAATCTGCATTAAATTTAGAGAAGCCTGATTTCAATCTACTTTCATTGTATGATTTGTTCCAAGTAAATTTCGAACCCAATAAAGAAGTTTTTAGTGTATCGTATTTAAATGATTTTAAGTCTGCAGGGCAAATCTTGGACTTTGACAATCTATACGCCTCAACTAAATTCATATTGTAGTCAATCGGACGATTATCATTATATAAAAAATCTCTTTCTTCTGTTGTTAATTTACGTGATGGTATCGTACCTTCTGTTGCTACAGAATCAATTGTTGCAGTTTTTAAAAAATTCATCAACTCTTCAGGAGTACTTGCATATTTCTTATGCACTTTAACATATTCCATTTGAATGGTTCTTAAATCGCTCAAGTTCGAAATAGCTAAACTTTTACATTTCTTATAGTTACTATTATAAAGCTCTGTATCACTTACACTTTTGTAAGACAAATACAACAAAACAAGACTTATAACCCCTGATACTGCTCCAGTAATAACAAACAAATTTTTAGTCAATCCGCCCCATGAATAAAGGAAGCTTAAAATCGCTGCTACCAACAATAAAAATGATGATAAATTAAAAACTGTATTTTGATTTGATGAAATTCCAAAATACAACATACCCAAACCAGTTATTAAGAATAAAACCGGAATAGAGAATTTTTTTAATAAAAGCCCTAAATTTGACATAAACGCAAAAATTAATATTAATTACAAAACTACAATTTTCATAAATACAAATCTAACCATCTGAATTAAAAAATTGACAATTTATCCATGTTTATAGAAAAAAAAGACCTTTTTACTTTTAGAAATCTTTTTGATGCTCATTTTTCTCATCAGTTAACGAATGACCAACAAACACTTTTAAGCCTCACAGAAGAATTTATTTCAGCGGAAGAGCCTAGAAATATTTTATTAATCTCCGGTTATGCAGGCACCGGAAAAACAAGTTTCATAGGTAGTTTTATCATAACTCTATCCCAATTAAAAATAAAAACCATGTTACTTGCGCCAACCGGACGAGCAGCAAAGGTCTTATCCAAATATTCCAGGAAAAATGCATTTACCATTCATCGCATAATCTATGCTACAGCGGATAAATTAGACGGTAATTTTCATATGTCTCTTTCTAAAAACTCCGCAAAGAATACCTTATTTATCGTTGATGAAAGCTCTATGATACCGGAATATTCAATAGATAACAAGGGGGTAGTTGGAAGAAATTTATTGGAAGATCTCGTTGAATATGTTTATAGTGGAGAAAACTGCAAATTGATTTTTATTGGCGATTCGGGGCAGTTACCACCAGTTGGTAGTTTATTTTCGCCCGCTCTGGACCAAAAGTACATGTCCATGCATTTTAATTCATTTCAAATTAGTCAGGTGCATTTAACACAAGTCATGCGGCAATCTTTGTCATCCGGAATATTATATAACGCTAGCAATTTAAGATCCGATTCAAAAAACATTCAACTTAACCTAGGAGAATTTACCGATATTATATCCATTGATGGTTTAACCTTGCAAGAGTTTTTGGAAAAGTCTTACGATACGGTTGGTAGTGAAGAAACGATATTAATAACCCGAAGCAATAAACGAGCTAATGAATTCAATAGGCAAATTAGATCTCGAATCTTATGGCGAGAAGAATCATTACAAGCCAATGATGACCTGATGATTGTCAAAAACAATTATTATTGGGCTCAGAAATTCAAAGTGGGATTTTTAGCCAATGGTGAATTGATTCGCGTACTAAAGCTAAAGAAAAAAGAAACGTTGTACGGGGTTGATTTCATTCATGCGACTGTTGAATTATTGGATCAAGAAGAATCAACAATGGACGTGATTTTGTTTGAAGAATCCCTTTATTGCGAAGGGCCAAACTTGGAACGAGATCGCATTAAACAATTGTTTTTTGAAATTGAAAAAGATTACACGCATATCAAATCAAAAACGACACGCTATGCAGAAATAATGAAAAACCCTTATTTTAACGCGTTACAAGTTAAATTCTCTTATGCCGTAACATGCCATAAATCGCAAGGTGGGCAATGGAAACATGTATTTATTGATTTTGGATACATGACACCCGAAATGATTGATGAAGAATATAAAAGATGGTTATATACGGCCTTAACCCGAGCCTCTGAAAAGGTTTTTCTTTTAAATTTTCCGCCCTTTTTATTCCAATGATTCTACTTTCCACTCGGAATAAAATTCTTCTAAAAAAGCTTCCATCAATGCATGCCGTTTAGCAGCAATGCTTTTGGCTGTAATTGTATTCATTCGATCTTTTAACAAAAAGAGCTTTTCATAAAAATGATTTACAGTATGACTTACTGAATTTTTATATTCATCTGCCGTTTGATGCAAGATAGGTGAAACCGCTGGGTCAAACAGTGGCCTGTGCTTACTACCACCATATGAAAAAGCGCGAGCAATGCCTATGGCACCAATGGCATCTAAACGGTCGGCATCCTGAACAATTTTAGCTTCAATAGTATCTGATAAATCAGCCACGTTAGCACCTTTAAAAGAAACTTGAGAAACAACTAGCTGGATCTTTTGTATTAAATCCATAGGCGCTTCAAAATCAAGTAGAATTTCTGCTGTGAGTTGGCTGCCCTTCTCCCAGTCTCCACCATTGTATTTGTGATCCGAAACATCGTGTAATAGAGCGGCTAATTCGATTACTAGCAAATCACCTCCCTCCTTTTGTTGGATGTATTTAGAGAGTTTCCAAACGCGTTCAATATGATGCCAATCATGACTCCCTTCACTATCCTTGAATTTATTTTGAATATATTCAGAAACCTTTTCTACTAACTTTTCCATTTTTTAATCCTTACAAATCGCATCTTTTGGTCGCATCAACGGGTTCCAGGAAAACCCTTTAATAAATTGTTCTTCCTTAATGATTTTATCCATTGGGTAGAATTTACCATCGGGTTTATCAATATAACTTACACCTTTTACCTCTCCTCTATCCAAATCTAAGCGTAAATCACCGGCATATAAGCGATTCATTCCTTTTCGTTTAATAATCAGAGTGGTATCACTTTGCTTTTCCTCTTGAGGAAAGAAAATTGTCCAAGCATTTCCATTTACTTGTGCTGATTTTAATTTTTGATTCTCAAAAAAAGCTACCATATTTCGACCTGATAATTGATTGTAATATTTGCCTGAATCGAGCTCCATAAGTGCCGAAGTATTATCAAAAATTTCGATTTTGTTCAACACGGTATCCTTAAAATAAATGATCATTTCTTTTCCCTTCAATTCGGTGTTTTCAGACCATGCAATTGGATTTTTATATAAAAACAACTGATTTAGAAACTCACTGAAAACGACACTATCAGAAATTGCTTGCAGTTGACGATTAAAAATCTTAACATTCCTAAAACCTTGGGTAAATTGTTTTTCAAGGCTATCTTTTTTTGTAACCAAAGTATCCGCATAAACGATCAATGTATCTTCTTTTTCAATACGTTTTACGCAGGCACCTCCTGTTATCACGCTTGTTTTATTTAGGTCATCATTAACGATTTTCTTTCCCTGAAAAACCATGTTTTGAGACTTATCTTCAAAATAACTATTCCCTGTTGATTTAAATTGTTTTAATAGCGGGTTATATTCGAGCGTATCTCCCTTTATTATTTTCTGATCTTCCAAAACCATAGCATCGCCAATTAATTTCCCTTCACCCGATTGAACGTTATACCAACCTTTATTGCAATAAAATTCAGATTTATCTTTTACAATTTTTGTTGGGCCAAAAAATCGAGCTATTTGACTACCGTAGGAAAATTGTAAGGTGTCGGTTTGCATGCTCAAATCATCCTTTCTGTATTTCACATTACCACTAAAGAAAAAATCCTTTGATTCTGGATAAAAATAGCCTATTTTACTGGTTAATTTTTCATTGGAGCTAATACTCTCGATTATTCCATTACGCCTATAAACCCCTTTTTTTGCGCGTAAATCATAATCCATGGAGTCTGTACTTATTTTGTATTCCATATCACGAACACGTACATTCCCCCATAATTTTGCAAATCTTGTTTTGCCTCGAAAAAGAAGCGAATCGCAATAGAGGTTAATATCCTTTGAATCTAGTTGAACCTTGCCATAAGCAATTACAATTTGTTCTTTATCAAAAAAGTGAGCTGAATCGCAAAACATCACACTTCCCTTGTATTTAAAATTAACCGGTCCGATTAATCGATGAGCCTTTTTTTTCGCATGATACTCGATCATTTGAGCACCTTCAATTAATTCCAGTAAATCAGGTTCATTTTGAGCCCTTACATTCAGGATACAAAAAAGAAAAAGCGTACAAAGAACAGCAATTCGCATGTACGGATTTATATTCAATGAGAAGTAATTAGGGTTTGGCTTCGATCGGGGCCAACTGATACAATTGTAATAGGAACTTCCAATAATTCTTCTAAAAGCGATACATACTGTTTCAACCCAGTAGGAGCATTTTCATAAGTATCCAGTTCGGTTAAATCACAATTCCATCCAGGAACATCCTTATAAATTGGTTCAATGGATTGATCGCAAATTGAAAATGGAAATTCATCTGTAACTGTACCATTTACCTTATAATGCGTACAAATTCGTATGGTATCGAACACGCTTAATATATCCGCTTTCATCATGGAAAGTTCAGTAACTCCATTTATCATGATGGCATACTTTAATTGTGGAATATCAATCCAACCACATCTTCGAGGCCTACCGGTAGTTGAACCAAATTCTCTGCCTTCCTGCCTGATTTTTTCACCGACTTCATCTAATAATTCTGTTGGAAATGGACCGCTTCCTACACGGGTACAATACGCTTTGAAAATTCCAATAACTTTTCCAATTTTTGTAGGAGCAACCCCAAGTCCGGTACACGTTCCTGCTGTAATTGTATTAGAGGATGTTACGAATGGATATGTTCCGAAATCTATATCCAGCATGGTACCTTGAGCTCCTTCAGCTAAAACAGATTTCCCCTCTTTTAATGCTTTATTTATATAATGTTCACTATCAACAGCTAAAAATTGGCGTAAAAACTCAACACCTTCCATCCATGGACCTTCAAGTTCCGAAAGGTTAAAATCAAATCCTTCAAAATGTTTTAAAATCCCTACATGTTTCTCTACCAGCGCATCATATTTTTCTTTAAAATCTGGTTCGAACACATCCCCTACACGTAAGCCATTTCTGCCTGTTTTATCCATATAGGTTGGTCCAATTCCTTTAAGGGTTGACCCTATTTTATTTTTCCCTTTAGCTGTTTCAGATGCGGCATCCAACAAACGATGAGAAGGTAAAATCAAATGAGCTTTTTTAGAGAAAATTAAACGTTCCTTAACTGGGATTCCAACTGCAATTAATTTTTCAATCTCAATTTTGAGAACTACGGGATCAATAACAACTCCATTACCAATTACATTCAATACGTTATCACGAAAAATCCCAGAGGGAATTGTATGAAGAACAAATTTCTTTTGATCAAATTCAAGCGTATGTCCGGCATTTGGCCCACCTTGAAATCGAGCTATATAATCATATTTTGGTGTTAGAACATCAACAATTTTCCCTTTTCCTTCATCTCCCCATTGAAGACCTAACAAAACATCTACTTTCATTCTTATTTATTAAAATGGTTTATTGCCTCTTGCTGTGAGGAATAGATACTAAATACCTCATACAATTTAGAAATTTCAATCAATTTTTTAATACCATCGTTTGGATTAGCGAGCACAACATCCCCATTATTAATACGTGCTCTGGTCATTGTTTTAATTATAAAAGCAATACCACTTGAGTTCGTATGTGTTAATCCTGAAAGATCAAAAACAATATTCCAAATGGTCAGTTGCGCGGTTTGTTCTTTCAATGTTTCTAAATCCAAATCAGACAAAATTCTACCTTCAAGAGAAATTACAATTGAATTAGCGGAATTCATTAATGACACTTTCATACCTATTTAATTTGTATTTTTTTCTGCGTAAAAATATAGGGAATGGTGATGGATTTTCACACCAAAAACTTCTTCGATTGTTGCTTTAATTTGCTGTATTCTTGGATCACAAAACTCGATTACCTCACCAGTATCTGTACAAATCACATGATCATGTTGCTTTGACCCGTGTGATTTTTCAAAATGCGCAATGTTTTTTCCAAATTGATGCTTTCTTACCAAGTTACAAGCAATTAACAATTCAATTGTGTTATAGAGTGTAGCTCGAGAAACGCGGTAATTATGGTTTTTCATATTAATATAGAGCGATTCAATATCAAAATGACCATTATGGTTGTAAATTTCAGCAAGTATAGCAAAGCGTTCGGGTGTTTTCCGATGACCATTCTGCTCTAAATAGGCAGAAAAAATGTTTCGAACATTAACTTGTAGCTCTGCGATTGGCATATAATGAAACAAAAATAGCTATTTTGTTGCGAAGGCAATTCAATAGACAAAAGAATCTTTGAACAATTCATCCACAATTTGAACGAATTAACGAACCACTTCAATTTCATCAATAAATGTCCAGGGAATGTGACCCGCACCCGGTAATCCATTCGGAATATGTGCAAGCGATTTTACTTTCAATAAAACATTTCTGGTGGGCTTATCAAGCTCGATTTGAAAATTGCGAACTTGTTCAGATTGCAAATAAGTTATTTTTACCGGAGATGAACAGATCTTCCATTTTCCTTTGTGAAAATAATATACTTCAATACGTTCAGGGAAATGTATCCATGAATGCTCATCACTTAGAAAGGAGATATGTAGTTGATTGTTCTTTTGTTTTTTGAGTAGATCAATTTGAATTTCGATTTCGGTGGTATCAAAACCAACCCATTCATTACTTTTCCAAGGCAGAGAGCCATGTTGACCATCGACAAGTGTCAAGCATCCACTGTTATAACGTGGGTTTGGTTGAGTAATATACTTAATCGGCACACCTAACGAACTGGTAGAATGAATTATAAAATCGATAAATGATGAATCTATTGAAGATTTTAGGCGATATGAATAATTTGATTTTTGCTTTTCAGTTCGTTCTATTTCAGATTGCTCTCCCTGAGACATAATAAAGTTAGCACTTGCACTCTTAACTGCAACATCATCCTTATTTTCCCAAACAGAAACCTCAAACTTTTCAGATTCTTGACCTGAATTAATCTCAAAATGAACACCTTTTTTTGACCTTTCCCAAACTATTTTGGGAGCTACGAAAGATTTCGAATAATGCACATTCAATCTTTTTAAAAAAGGCACATGTTTTTCAATTAATACATTTTTAAATTCGCTATATCTAGGTTTTTCCGAACACCAAAGTGTTTGAATTAATGCAATTGCTCTTGGATAAACCATAAACTCAACCTTTTCAAAATCATCCACATACTCGGTCCATAAATTAGCTTGTCCACCCAAGATGTAGTGTTCATATTTTTTATCTAATTGACTGGGTACTGGATTAAATTCATACACTTTTTCTAAAGGCGTAAATCCACCTATCGCCAAAGGTTCATCCTTGCTTTTACCTTGATAATGATCGAAGTAGCAATGAGAACCTGGTGACATAACGACTTCATGCTCCAGTCTTGCAGCCTCTATCCCCCCCTCAAAACCACGCCAAGACATTACAGCAGCATTTGAAGAAAGCCCACCTTCCAATATTTCATCCCACCCTATAAGTTTCCGTCCTTTTTCTGTTAAATATTTATCCATGCGCTGAATAAAATAACTCTGCAAATGGTGTTCGTCCTTCAAATTATTTTTCTTAATTACACCTTGACATTTGGCACATTCCTTCCATCTTGCTTTAGGCGCTTCATCTCCTCCAATATGGATATATTTTCCAGGGAAAAGCTGAAGAACTTCATCCAAGATATCTTGTAGAAAAAGAATCGTCTCCTCTTTGGAGCAAAAAATATCATCAAATACTCCCCACAAGCCTTCTACACCTTGCCGTTTACCTGTACACGAATACTCAGGATATGCAGCCAGTGCGGCACGACTATGGCCCGGCATCTCAATCTCCGGAACAATTGAAATATACTTAGCATTGGCGTATTCAACCACTTCTTTAATTTCTTCTTGAGAATAAAACCCACCATATTTATTTTTCTCAAACGTTCGAGGTTTTGTTGAGTAATGGTTTTGTAATGTACTATCTCGCCATGCTCCAATCTCAGTCAATTTTGGATATTTTTTAATTTCAATTCTCCATCCTTGATCATCGGTTAAATGCCAATGAAAGGTGTTAAACTTGTAATACGACATTAAATCAATATATCTTTTGACCTCATCTACTGTAAAAAAATGTCGAGAAACATCGAGATGTAGCCCTCGCCAAGAAAACTTAGGATAATCCTTAACAAAGCACTTTTTTAGATTGAACCCAGTCGCATCTTTTTCAATTAATTGCATCAGCGAATTAAATGCATAATAGCAGGATGCATCTGATGAATAAGAAATTACTACCTCCTCAGTAATGGAAATCGAGTATGAATCTTGAATTACGTTTTCCAATTTTTTAAATCGAACCTTTGGGCCAGTAGCGTATGATGACAAATCCAAAGCATGGTAAACTTTAGCCAAATTCGTCATTTGCATTTCCAAATTGTGCGAAACCCCAATAAAGTCAGTACTTAAAGACTCATCAAAATAAATAGCCCCCTCCATTTCCTTATACACCACTGGGGTGGGTAGAATCGCTGAAACCTGAGCAATTATGCCCCCTATAAAGAACGAAAACCAAAATGTTACAGCAAACCTCATCGTATTTTAATTATTTTTTTAAAAACAAAAAAAGCCACCTAAAATAGGTGGCTTCAACTAAATCTATTTCAATTAGTTACTAATTTTGAAATTAAATGGAAGTCGACAGATTACACGTTTTGGTTCACCTGCAACCTCTCCTGGAGACCATTTTGGCATTTTATTTAATACCCTAGTAGCTTCCTTAACGAACTCATCACATCCTGTTCTATTTGTTTCAACCTGAATATTTGAAATGCTTCCATCTTTTTCAACACAAAATTTCATAAATACACGACCTTGAGCATCCATATCCATACAGATCTCAGGGAATTTTACGTTTTCACCTAAAAATTTCTGTAATTCTTTTTCTCCTCCTGGAAATGCCGCTTCCACATCAGGGAACTCAACAGGCGCTTCCTGCTCAGGACATCCATCATTTGAAGCTGGACCGTATTCTTCAGGACATAAATCAACATCATTTAAAACTCCATCCTTATCAAGGTCATTATCAATTGGACAACCACCATTTTCGGCAGGGCCAGGAATTTCAGGACATTTGTCATCCATGTCACAAATACCATCCACATCAAAATCAGATTGACATCCAGAACCTCCACCATCAGTAGGTTTTTTGGTGTCATCGGTAGTAATAATCTGACCATCTGTAGGCGCCGCTGATGCTGCAGGAGCAATTACCGGTGCTGGTGGTGCTGGTGGTGGCGGTGGTGGTGGCGTATTATTCGCTTCTTCCTCCTTAGAATCTTTTTTATCCGATTTCGCTATGTCGCTTGATTTGTCCTCACCCGAAACAGTTTGGTATGAAAACGAAGCCAATACGATGGTCGCAATGAATAAAAATCCAGCATAAATAAGAGGCATTCTTAGTTTCTCTAAATCTGCCTGTTCGCTTTTTTTACTTTCCATAATTTAAATTTTAAATTGGCTTTGCAAATTACATTCCAAAATTAAAACTATCTTTCTAAAAATGATTTAATTGGAATAAAACTTTTTAACAATTAACCGATTAAGGCCTGATAATCATCAGCTGACAGTAAAGAATCTACTTCACTACTATCAGATAAACGAACTTTAACCATCCATCCAGCCTCGTATGGGTCTGTATTAACTAGTTCAGGATTCGCATCCAATTCCTCATTCAATTCCAATACCTCACCTGAAACTGGCATAAACAAATCAGAAACTGTTTTTACTGCCTCCACAGATCCAAACACTTCTTCTCTATCCAATGTCTCACCAACAGTCTCGATTTCAACGTAAACGATATCTCCAAGTTCATGTTGAGCAAAATCAGTAATACCAACAATTGCTATATCACCTTCAACACGCACCCATTCGTGGTCTTTCGTGTATTTTAAATTTTGTGGAATGTTCATCTCTAATATTTTTGACAAAATTAAAAGAAAAAATGAAATATAATTCGCATTTTTATTTGAAGTTAAAAAATCAAATTGACTAACTTCGCATCATGATAACAGCGGACCAACAAAAAGACCTTTCAAATCGAATAGAAGCGATCTATAATTATTTAAAGATTGACGAAAAGGAGGTAGAGCTGAGAGAGAAGGAATTAAAGACCCAAGACCCTGGATTTTGGGACGATGCGAAGAAGGCCGAAGGTCAAATGAAGGATATACGAGGGTTAAAATTTTGGATAGAAAGTTATAGAAACTTAAAACAAGCTCTTGATGATATCGAGGTACTGGTAGAATTCTACAAAGAAGATAATTCTCTTGAAGTTGAAATCGAAGAACAATTCAAATCATTATTAAATCAAGTCGAGGCAACTGAATTAAAAAACATGTTGTCCGGTGAGGAAGATAGACTGAGTGGTGTTTTACAGATAACTTCAGGCGCTGGTGGAACAGAAAGCTGCGACTGGGCATCCATGTTGATGCGAATGTACATCATGTGGGGACAGAAGAATGGATATAAGGTAACCGAACTCAATTATCAAGAAGGAGATGTGGCTGGATTAAAAACGGTAACTCTAGAGTTTGAAGGTGATTTTGCTTTTGGATATTTGAAAGGGGAAAATGGGGTTCATCGTTTGGTTCGAATTTCTCCATTTGACTCCAATGCGAAAAGGCATACTTCTTTTGTGTCTGTATATGTTTATCCTTTAGTAGATGATCAAATTGAAATCAACATCAATCCGGCAGATATTTCCTTTGAAACGTTCCGTTCAGGAGGTGCTGGTGGTCAAAATGTAAATAAAGTAGAAACTGCAGTACGTTTAAGACATGCCCCATCTGGAATAATCATCGAAAATTCGGAATCTCGTTCGCAATTAGCCAATAAAGAAAAAGCAATGCAATTGTTACGCTCACAATTATATGAACTTGAATTGCGTGCACGTATGGAGAAAAGAAATGAAATTGAAGCGAACAAGAAAAAAATTGAGTGGGGTTCACAAATTAGGAACTATGTGATGCATCCTTACAAGCTTGTCAAAGACGTAAGAACTGGTTTTGAATCTACCAATGTTGATGCTGTTATGGATGGTGAAATAAATGATTTCTTAAAATCTTATTTAATGACTTACGGTAGTTAAATTAGTTTGTTTACCTTCGTTAAAAGTATTTTTCATGCACGTTTATTTAGATAATGCCGCAACAACTCCGATGGCTCCTGAAGTAATTGAAGCAATGACTTCTGTAATGAAATCTGATTTCGGAAATCCATCATCAAGCCATTTTTATGGTCGCCAAGTAAAAGCACTGGTAGAAACTTCTCGTCGCACTATTGCATCTCATTTGAATTGTTCACCTTCTGAAATCATTTTCACGTCAGGTGGAACAGAAGCAGACAACATGGCTTTATTATCCTCTGTTAATGCTCTCGGTGTAAAGAGAATTATCAGCACAACCATAGAACATCATGCAGTTGGTCACACAATTGAAGCACTAGAAAAAAGTCACTCAATACGATATGACAAAGTCAAGATTGACAAAAAAGGACATGTTGATTTAGCCCACTTAGAAGAGTTACTAGATCAAAATATCCCTACGTTGGTTTCATTGATGCATGCCAATAATGAAATTGCTACGTTGTTGCCTTTAAAACAAGTTTCTGATATCTGTCGTAAATACAATGCTTATTTTCATTCTGACACCGTTCAAACCATGGGTCATTATGCTTTTGATTTGAAGGAGTTGGACATTGATTTTATTACTTGTGCAGCTCACAAATTCCACGGCCCGAAAGGAACTGGTTTTTTGTATGTAAATAAAAAAAACAAAGTTGATTCACTCATTCATGGTGGAGCCCAAGAAAGAGGATTACGAGGTGGAACAGAAAATGTATATGGTATTGTTGGATTAGCCAAGGCTATGGATTTAGCTTATGAAGATTTACAAGGCCATCATACTCATGTCCAATCGCTCAAATCGTTTATGATTGAATCGCTATCAGCATTGTTTCCAACCATTGATTTTCATGGAGAAACCGATCCTAATCGTTCTTTGTATACGGTATTAAACGTTTGTTTTCCAAAAACGGAAAAAGGAGGCATGCTACTTTTCACGCTCGATTTGAAAGGAGTTGCAGTTAGTGGAGGTAGTGCATGTTCATCCGGAGCAAACAAGGGGTCTCATGTTTTGGAAGGTATTCAAGCAGATATGACAAGACCTAATGCGCGTTTTTCTTTTTCGAGATATACAACGAAAGAAGAAATTAATTATGCTTTGGATCAAGTTAAACATGTTTTTGAAATTAATTTGCGTTAATAAATGGAATCAAATCGGTTAAAGATCCTATCCATTTGCTCTTGGTATCCGAATGATTTCAACCCAACCTTAGGGAATTTTGTTAAAAAACATGCTGAGGCAGCCTCTAGATTTAATGATTTGGTTTGCCTGGCCGTATTTCCTTCTGTAAAAGATAAATCAATTAGAATCGTAAAAAATCAAGGGGAATCATTTTCAGAAATAGTCGTATACTACCCGAAAATTCAAACCAAATTTCGCCTCTGGAACTTATTCCGAAATTTCATTTCTCATCGGCAAGCATTCAAAGAAGGATACAAAAATGTTCAATCGATTATCGGTCAACCCGATTTAATTCATTTGAATATTACCTATCCGCTTGGAATTTGGGCTTTGTATTTAAAATGGACAAAAAAAATCCCTTATGTTGTTACAGAAAATGCGACTGGATTACATGTAGGAAGTGATCATGCTTATCCAACTTCGATTTTGTTTTTATGTAAACAAATTCTTAGAGGAGCGGCAGTTTTACTTCCAGTTAGTGAAGACTTAAAATCTTACATGAAACAACTAAGTCCGAAATCACATTTTAAGCTAATCTCAAATGTGGTTGACGAAACAATTTTCACTTTTAAGCCTGATCAACCAGTTAAATATAAAAAATCATTTATCCATATTTCAACATGCCTTGATGTTCACAAGAATATTCGTGGAATGCTTTCAACCATTTCCAGCATAGCCAAATATCGGCAAGATTTTGACGTAAAAATCGTAAGCGATGGCGATGTGCAATATGCCAAAGATCTAGTTTCAGACTATGGATTAGAGGAAATTATAACCTTTTACCCAACCATGACTACATCTCAAATTGCAGGTTTGATTGAAGAAAGTTCTGCTTTGTTGCTTTTCAGTAATTATGAAAATTTTCCTTGCGTAATTGCCGAAACGTTGATGATGGGGAAACCAGTAATATCAACAGATGTAAATGGCATTCCAGAACACGTTCATGCTTTTAATGGAATCTTAGTATCCAAAGGAGATGAGCTCGAACTTGAAAAGGCAATTTGTATGTTTTTGGATGATGAACTGACTTTTAGTCCCAAAGATATTCATAGCTACGCATTTAATCACTTTAGTTATCAAGAAGTTGGGAGACAATTTGATGACCAGTATCGGATTGTTTTAAAATCAAAAAGTAACTAATGCTTAGGGCTATAATCGGTAATTTTAGTGTGCGATTTTCTGCTGCTATCTTTAATTTACTGATAGCCATTTTAATTTCGCAGTACCTAGGTGCCGGAGGAAAAGGGGAACAAAGTATTATTTTAGCATCAATCACAATTATCCTTTTAGTTGATAATTTAATCGGGGGAGCTTCCATCATATATTTAGCACCTCGAACCGGGATAAAAAACCTAATTGTAACGTCCTATTCCTGGGCTATTTTTATAAGTATTGGATGTTATTTAGTTCTAAATTCATTTGCTTGGTTTGACCAAAAACATGTGTTTACGATTAGTTTTGTTAGTGGATTAAACTCGATCATTTCGATAAATTCATCCATATTAGTGGGTAAAGAAAAAATTCATAAAAGCAATTTACTCAGCTTTAGCATTCCATTTCTTACCTTACTGGTAATTATTTTACAGGTATTTAATGAAGCCAGCAAAACAATAGACCTCTATATTTTAGCCATTTATATTGCCTATGGTTTCACCTTGCTACTTAGTTTGGTTTTAATCAGTAAAGAGTTAACCAAAGAAGATGTTTTTCAACCAAAATTACTTCCACGCACCTTTAAAACGCTTTTGTTTTACGGTTTTCAAAACCAACTTGCTCATATATTCCAATTGCTCAGTTTTAGGTTGAGTTATTTTTTATTGGAAACCCATCATGGTCAAAAAGAAGTAGGTGTATATTCAAATGGCTTATCAATAATAGAATCTATCTGGTTAATTACAAGCAGCATCTCGTTATATCAATACTCGAGAATATCTAACAGTAACGACAAAAAATATTCACTTCTATTGACGGAAAAATTAACCAAACTTGGTTTACTTCTTGCCTTCCTATCCTTATTGATCGCCTTTTTCATTCCAGCTAGTTTTTACAAATGGTTATTTGGTAATGAATTTGGTGAATTAACGAATATAATTAAACTCATGACGCCGGGAATTTGGATATTTAATTATGCATTAATTATGGGGCATTATTTTTCAGGAGTAGGTAAATACTATGTAAATGCAATTGCATCACTTTCTGGATTCATTGTCACCTTTATTTTATCTGTTTTTGTTTTCCCTCAAATCACCATTTATGATGCAGCACTTACGGCGGTGATTTCTTATTTTACCACCTCTTTCGTTGTGATTTTATTTTATTTAAAAGAAGGGGGTAATTTTGTTATATTTCCAACACTTTATGAAACGAAAGAATTTATTAATCAGCTAATTTTAAAAAGAGGGATTAAATCAAATGAAGAAAATTAAAAAGTTAATTACTGGAATTGTATTATTAATCAAAAAACCCTACTTGATTAACCACATTTTAAATGATAATGAAGCGTTAAAATCTCGTTTTCTGACGGAATTCCCAGCTAGTTATCCACATGCTCAAATCCCCTTAAATTCCATACATTCATCTGCTGACAGACATACACTACGTACATATTCTTTCCTGAGTGGATCCTCTTTGGCAACTGATTTTATGGCGCTCAAATTGGCTTGTTTACGCGTGAATGCCACAGATTATCTTGAAATAGGAACATGGAGAGGGGAATCCGCTGCTAATGTAGCTGACGTGGTGGAAAATTGCTTCACGCTTAATTTATCCGATGAAGAACTGCAGGCCTTAAATCTGTCTCAGGATTATATCGATTTACATCGTTTTTTCTCGCATAACAAATCAAATGTTCAACACCTTTTTGGTGATTCAAGATATTTCAACTTTGAACAATTAGATAGAAAATTTGATGTGCTTTTTATTGATGGAGATCATCACACAGATTCAGTTGAAGCAGACACTAAACGATTGTTTCCTCTATTAAAAAATGAAAAATCCATTTTGATTTGGCACGATGCTAAAAGCGATACTGAAACCGCGCGATATGAAGTATTATTGGGAATTTATCGAGGAATGCCAAAAGAAACACATCCTTTTATCTACTTGATAGAACATTCACTTTGTGCTATCTATATCCCCGAAAATATAAATTCAACCCCATTGAAACTTTACAGTAAGCCTACTCAAGCTTTTGAGCTGGAAGTATCAATAAAATCAATCGATTAGCGGATTATTTGAATGAGAATTTGCGTTGCATAAGGTAACTAAACACAACAACAAGGCATGATGAAATTACATTCGCTACAGAAGGATAGAAGCTAATACCTTCTATCAACAATTTCAAAATACCCCAATTAAGAAGTGCAGAGACAACTCCACTCAATCCATATCTGAAAAACTGCACCCTACCTTTCAATTCACTTTCTGTAAAAACCACATATCTCATCAGCCAAAAACCTATTAAAAAAGAGATGACAGCGCAACAAAATGAGGAAAGGGTATAAGCCGAAAAAGTATATGAAATAAAATCAATATAAAAGAGTTTTTTCTGAAATACAAATTGATAAAAAAGAAAAAACAGGAACCAACTCAACACAAGATTTGAGCCACCACATGCTGCATAATAATACGTTTGCTTAGAGATAAACCGTTTAAAAATAGGATAAAAAAAGTCTAAAATTAGACGAATCAAATAAGGAATTGACATTTTTTCTATCCTTATTTACTTTTAAATGAATTGATTGCATTTGTAGTAAATTCGCTCAACACAAGTTTTCCACTCATAGCTGCGCGATCAGCTAACAATTGATCCCAATTTTCAGTACCCTCCCAGAAAATTGATTTTAACATAGCCATTGCTTCTGGGTTCGATTTGGATAGTTGTTTAGCTAAGCGAGATACTTCTGCGTCCATTTCTTCAATTGAATCAAATACTTCCGTATATAGTCCCTTTTTCTTAGCCCAATTTGCTGACCTCCACTCTGTAGCATTGATTGCTAATTCACTCATCGCAGACAAACCAATTTTTCGAGCAACAGCTGGACCAACTACGAAAGGACCAATCCCAACAGCTAATTCTGATAATTTCACTTCAGCATGTTTGGTTGCTAAGCAATAATCTACTGCAGAAGCTACGCCAACACCACCTCCAACAGCTTTACCTTGAACTCTTCCAATAATAAATTTCGGGCATTTTCTGCATGCATTGATTACTTGTGCAAAACCACTAAAAAAGGATTTTCCCGTTTCAATATCTTTAATCGAAATTAGTTCATCAAAACTTGCCCCAGCGCAAAATGCTTTTTCACCTATCGATTTCAAGACAATTACTTTTACCTCCTCATTTTCTCCTAATTCTGTTATGGTTTGAGCTAATTTTTGTAAAATCTTACCCGGCAAAGAATTGCTAAGCGGATGACCAAATTCTATAATTCCAATTTCATCTTGAATAGAAAAAGTTACTGATCCTTGGTTAATTGCCTCTGTCATGTGATTATTGCTTATTTTAATGTAAAACTATCCGTACCAATTAAATTTCCTTCGCAATAGATACGTACTTTATATGTTCCTTTGCTTGCTTTTTCACCGCGTAAATCATAGTATACTCCCACGTCAATGCTTTGATTTTCATAATCAAATTCACGTTTTTCTGAATACGGAATAGCTCCTTGGTCCGTGTCAATCACATTAGAACTTCTTGACTGTAGGGTTTTTCCTTCTGGGGTTATAATTTGCATGTAAACTACTTTTTTACCTGCCGAAGATAATGGATTAGAACCTATTGTGAATAAGCACTTGATTTGAATGGTTTCTTTCGCTTTAGTAGTTTCTTTGGTGCTATTATTTCTTTTCAAATCCATCCCCGTAGTGGTAAAACTATAGGCTTGTAATTTTGCCCCTTTTTTTACTTTTGCGGTACTTTCTTCTGCTTCTTTTTTATACTCATCTCGTTCAGAGGCAGTTGAAGTTAATTTTTCAGAAGTCTCATCTAAATCCGTTTGAATTTGTTTGTTCAACTGATTTAATTGATCAATTTCCTTTATGTAACTTTTCATTATTTCTCTTAAGGTTTCATTTTCCTTTTCCATTTTTAACAATTTGGAATAGGTCAAATTACCTTGACTTTTCAGTGTGTTTATTTGTCCCAATAAGCCTTGAATTTTTGATTTTTCAATGTTTAAACTGTCTGCTTTTGATTTATCCATTTTGATCAACTCATCATAGTTTTTAAGCATTTGGGTCAAATTGGACTTCAAATCATTTGATCGACCCTCAATATCTACAACAGATCCAATTGATTTATTTACGTCTGATAGATCTGACTTCAGTTTCAAATTCTCATTGAGAGCCGTATTTAACTCTTGAATTTTATTGGTGTATTGTTTTGACAAATAGGCAATTCCTCCTAGTAAACCAACAATAACCAACAGTAAAACGATATTGATTTTCTTGGAGTTATCCACTTTTTTAATTTCTTCAGACATAGTACAATTTTTACAAATTTAATAATCCCTTTTAATTCCCTCTTTACCTTGATAAAATTAGCATTTTACCTTTTCAGCTTTTTTTGAATTTAAAAATATTAATTACATGTTTTAATTAATCATTCTGCTTCTCCAATTGAATAGGAAACTCCCAATCCTGCTCCTATCCCCCATCCCGTGCTGGCTACCTTTCTTGTTTCTACGAATCCTTGCAACATCCAATTGGAAAAATGCCAATAACTTGCTTTAACGCCAAATGAACATGAATATTTCCATTCGGAATAATTTACTTTTTTATTCCAAACATAATCAAACCCTAAAAAATTGGCATAAGGTGCGATATCTCCATTGTAACCAATCGGAATGTGATAGGAAACTCCATCTGGTAAAACGGTTACTAAAATCCCAAGCACTACACCCAAATACCCCAATCCAAAAACAGATCCGGAGCTGTTGCCGTAATCGGCAGAATTGGCAAGACCAGAAAGTAAACCAACCAATATCAGTGGAGGTCCACCCAAAGAACCGATTGAACCGTGAATATGCTTGTATTTATCACTCCTTTTTTGAAACTCTAAATTATAAACCAACCCCAATCGATTTGGTAAGATATACTCACCTGTAATACCATAATTTATATAAAAAGCAGTATCAATTATACCAACACTAGTTTTGGCTCCAACATACCCTTTAGTACTTATCAATTGTCCTTGAACAACCGACGTAAAACAGATAAAAACGGCTATAATAACTACTTTCATTTTTTTTAATCGCAAATTCTACCTTTATTCTTATCATGATTGAAGTGTTCGTCAAGCATTTGAAATTCTTTCAACAATTCAGCTGAAGGTGGTTTGTTTTGCAACGAACTCAAATCAGGTTGACCTGCATCAACCCAAGCGGTATACCATATAGAACCTACGGCAAGAATAGCATCTCGCATTCGACGTTCTACCATGCCATTTAATTTTTGATGATACGCATCTGAAAAAGCTGATGAATATGTTAATACGGTAGTATTTCCTCGTTGTTCGTAACTATACTTCTGGTCCGAAGGAAATTCAGCCGTTAATTCTCTTTCAAAATTGAAAACTGAATCAAGCGCTAAATGCGATGACTTTACTGCATTCCATGCAAAATCAAGCACCCCATTGACATACAAACTTTTCCCTACAAAGTAATCAAAATTATCAGCATTAATTTCTACTAATCTACTTTCCCAAAAACCATGAATACCACGCTGATTCGTTAATTGACCGTTATAATTTTCAGTTGTATGTAAGGGAACATGTGCATCTCCAATATAATGACCAATTTCTGCTGAATATTTCAAAATCAAATCCACATTTTTTGTTTCAAATGCTTTTTGAAGTCGGAATTTCATTGTTTGAATATGCCATGGTACAATACCATATGCTTGCAAAGTATCTTCTGAATATTTTTTAACCGCATCATCCCATTTTCTGGGCATAATCTCAAAGGGATTTTCTTTTCCCTTGATGTAATAATGATCCAAATCAATATAATGTCGTTGAGCCTCTCCTTCTACTGCATACCTTCGTTTATCAGGATCTACGGAATGTTCCGTTAAAAATTCAATGTGTTCTTTATAAAACCCAAGCATTTCTGGTGGAAGGGTGAATACAGCTATCCTATTTATCCGTTTATGTCCGTAAAATCCCCAAAGCTGTTCATTCGGGTCTTCGTTATTCACTTTGAACCAGCCTGACCATAACTCAACCAAAATGGGAACGATAAAAATGAAAGACCCAAAAAAATACTTGCTATTCTTCATTTGATATAGGGCAAATTGATATGACAGGTTTAAAATCTAACTAAAATTACTAATAATTAGTTTCAACTTGCCTATTTAATCAAAAAATCTTGGGAATTGATTTTTGAACATACGAAACCCTGTAATGGTATATGTTCGGTATTCTTAACCTAAAAAATGAATAACTAAACTAATCTGATTGACCAGATAATTAATACTCATCTTCGTTAAATAGAAAATCCTCTCTTGAAGGGTAATCAGGCCATATCTCTTCGATGCTTTCATACATATCGCCTTCATCTTCTAAATCTTGAAGATTTTCAACAACTTCTAATGGCGCACCAGTTCTGATTGCAAAATCAATTAATTCTTCTTTAGTTGCTGGCCATGGCGCATCTTCTAAATATGATGCAAGTTCTAACGTCCAATACATAATGACAAATTTTTAGCCGTTTTTCGGGAGACAAAAATAGTTTTTTTTCTGAACTTTCGATAAAAAAATAAGATAAGTTTTTTACATCTATTTAATTTCAAGCAAATTCCAAGTGAAAAAAGAAATCTTCATAGATTAAACACATTGATTTTTATAAATTTTCATTCACTTTTGGTTAATTCTTACCAACTTTACCAAACTTGAATTGTTAGTATTAAAAGAAAAAAATGAATCAAAAGCCATTTCTGATAACCGGTCCGTGTAGCGCGGAAACAGAACAACAGGTTTTGGAAACAGCCCGAAGTCTTCAACCCCTTCAACCTAACTACTTTAGAGCAGGTATTTGGAAACCTAGGACACGACCAGGAGAGTTTGAAGGAGCTGGTAATATTGGATTAGAGTGGTTGAAAAAAGTACAATCTGAAGTGGGGCTCAAAGTAGCTACGGAGGTTGCCAAGCCAGAACATGTTGAGGCAGCTTTGAAAGCCGGTATAGATTTATTATGGGTTGGTGCGCGTACATCTACCAATCCATTTTCTGTTCAAGAATTAGCTGAGTCTTTAGCTGGTGTTGATATCCCAATTATGGTTAAAAACCCAGTAAATCCAGATTTAAAATTATGGATAGGAGCAATTGAGCGTTTTTACAAATGCAATGTCAATTCTATTTCAGCAATTCATCGGGGCTTTTCAGTTTATGAAAAAACACGTTTCAGAAATAATCCAAATTGGCAAATACCGATTGATTTAAAGCATGAAATGCCGCAAATTCAGCTTATTTGTGACCCTTCACACATTGGAGGAAGAACAGCAGTTTTATTCGAAATAGCTCAAAAAGCAATGGATTTAAAATTTGATGGCTTGATGATAGAATCTCATTGTGCACCCGCTCAGGCATGGACAGATTCCAAACAACAAATTGATGCCGTTGAATTATCTGCACTCCTAAAAAAATTAACCATTCGTAATTTTCATGAAATTGAAGAAGCTGAATTAATTGCCTTTCGATCAAGCTTAAGCGAACTGGATGACGCAATCATTCAACTGTTACACGAGAGAATGCAAGTTTCAGCAACCATTGGCAACTTCAAAAAAGAGCATAATTTAGCTGTTTTACAATCTAATCAATGGGAAGAAAGTCTTAGAAAAAATGTATCCAAAGCCATACTAGCGGATCTTTCTGAAGAATTCTCAACAACTTTGTTCAAATTAATTCATCAAGAATCCATACACATACAATCCACTATTTTAAACGGTCCAAATGAAGATGAAAATCATTAACCCTTTCAAATATACAGGTGAAATAAAGGTGAATGCATCTAAAAGTAATGTGCAACGACTTCTTGCAATTGCTTTACTGTCAGATAGTAAAACTACATTAAACGGATATCAATCGTGCTCCGATAACGATGCGTGCTTAACGATTATCAAACAACTTGGAGCTAAAGTGATCGCAGGTAAATCACTTAGCATCTATCCTCCTCAAAAAGAAAAACAAAAAGATATTTCCCTGTTTGTCAATGAGTCAGGATTAAGCTTGAGAATGTTTGCGTTTATTGCTAGTCTATATGGTAACAAAATAAAACTTTCCGCTTCTGGAACCTTACTAAAAAGACCACTCGATTTTCTTCAACAATCATTAGAGAACAGTGGTTTAACAGTAACAAATGCTGTGTTTCCATTTGAATATTACGGTGAATTAAGAGGTGGTAATATTCATATAGATGGATCGGAGAGTTCACAAATGCTTACTGGGTTATTAATTTCATCTCCATTGTTGTCTATTAATACAACTATTACTGTTTCGCACTTAGCCAGTAAACCCTATATAGATTTAACACTTCAATTGATGAAAGAATTTGGAGTGTCTGTTGAAAACAATAATTATCATACTTTTGAAATAAAGGGAAACCAGCGCTATTTGGGTAAAGATATTGTTATAGAAGGAGATTGGAGCGGGGCTGCAAATCATGTCGTGGGTGCTGCAATTTCTGGTAAGGTAAAACTATTAGGTTTATCTCCTGATTCGTTACAAGCAGATCGGATCTGTTTGGAAATTGTTAGTCAGTTTGGGGCAAAAATTACTTGGTTAAATGGAGATTTGATTGTTGAGAAAGCGAAAAAACCAACACCTATTGTTGTAGATTTAACAAACAATCCAGATTTATTCCCGATCCTATCTATTTTGGCTTGTGGTGCAATAGGAACATCTGTATTTACATCTACTGATCGACTAATACATAAAGAATCAAATAGACTTGAAACTGTTCAAGAGATGCTTACTGCACTTGGTGTATCGTTTACTGTAGGTAAGAATGCTATAGAGATTCATGGCAAGGGATTCGTTGAAGGCGGAGTAATTAACAGTTTTAATGACCACAGAATAGCCATGGCAGCAGCTATTTCTGCATGTATTTCAACTTCAAAAATCCATCTCACAAACCCAACTTGTATTGAGAAATCTTACCCGATGTTTTTTAATGACTTGGGGCTATAGTTCGCTCCTCTTTCGGGACGAAGAATAAAAAGATTAAGCCAAAAACAAAGAATAAAGCGACCGAAATAATGGAAAAACGAATGTCATCATACATAAATTCCATAAATGCAAAGAAAGCTGTTCCTATAACCATCCCGATTTTCTCCGCTGCATCATAAAAGGAGAAATAACTTGCATGATCCGTGGTTTCCGGTAAATACTTAGAATAAGTTGAACGCGCAATAGCTTGCACGCCACCCATTACCAGTCCTACAAAAGCAGCAAGTATATAAAATTCATTAGGTGTTTTGATGAAAAATGCGAAAACACAAATTACTATCCAAATCATCACAGTTCCAATAAGCGCATTTATATTACCTGTTTTTCGAGCAATCAAAGATGTTAATTTTGCTCCCAATGCACCAACGAGCTGAATTAATAAGATGGCAATAATTAAACCTGACTTATTACTTTTATCTGGCCATTCAATTTCTTTACTTGCAAATACCGTGGCCATTAGCATAACTGTTTGTACACCCGTATTAAAAAAGAAAAAAGCTACTAAAAATCTTTTAAGCCGAACCGTTTGTCTAAATTCAATAAACACCTTTTTTAATTCTCTGAATCCTTTCCAGATGTAATCCTTTTCAGGCTTTTTATCATATACATTATTTGGTAATACTCGATAGGTAATTTGAGCAAATCCAATCCACCAAACGGCGACTAACAAAAAACTCACTTTGGTAAAACTCTTATCCACTCCCATTATAAGTGCCAAGCAAATCACAAGAAGAAGGGTTGCTCCAATGTAACCGGCAATAAATCCACTGGCCGAAATTCGATCATGATCTTTAGGTTCTGCAATTTCAGGTAAAAATGCATTATAAAAAACCAAACTATTCCAAAAGCCGATGGTCCCAAAAAAAATGGAAAGCATTCCGAGTTCTATTTGATTCGGGTCAAAAAAATAAAGTGATGCACACGAAATTGAACCCAAATAACAAAAGAACTTCATGAATTTCTTTTTTGATCCCGTGTAATCAGCAATTCCGGACAACAAAGGAGAAAGAAAACTAACACACAAAAACCCAAGAGAAAGAACCAAGGAGTAAATGACACTTGGTGAAACTTGATACCCAAAAAAATCGGCAGTTACCTTCCCTGGATCGACCAAATCAGGAGATGAACCGACACTTTTTGCATACACGGCTCGCGTGCTTGCTTCGTAAAAAATAGGGAAAATAGCTGAGGAAACCACTAAATTATAAACCGAATTTGCCCAATCATAGGTTATCCAACCTCGAATGATTTTTTTATCCCCTTTCTCTATCATGGAATAAATGTAAAAAATAATTGTGAATTTGATCTATTTATTTAATCTCCAATTGAAATTGGGTCAACAATCCAGGTAATCCGTCTAAGGTAAACTTCGCTTTTTTTACTTTATTTTTCCTTGGATCAATTTGAAAATGCCTTGCGGAGCTAAAATCTGCTTTCTCTAAATTTGAATTCTCAAAAATTGCTCCATGTAAATCGGCTCCTTGAAAATTACTTTCGGTTAAATCTGCCTCCGTAAAATCAACCTCTTGTAACTCGCACTGTATGAAACGAGCACGTTTAATGGATAGTTTATAAAAAGAAGCATGACTCAGGTTGCAACTAGTAAAGGAAACCTCAAGGGAAAAAGGATTAACCTGTTCGAACAACACCCCAATAATTTTACATTGGTTAAATTGAACTTGTTGAAAAGAAGTATTGTTTACTTTAATTAAACTGAGGTTACAATCAGAAAAAACACAATCTATGAATTTATAACTTGACCAATTTTCTTCACTAAAATCACACTCCTCGAAGGAGCAATTTTCATATTGTCCTGGTACTAAATCCTGTTTTCCAATTCTGAGAAAAGTATGATCGGAGTAATAATTCATGGTAACTTACTCAATTACACCATCAACATATTCTTGCAAATAAGCAAAATACTCTGTTAATTGGCCTGAAAGACTAGTTTCTGAACCGCGGGAAATAATTGCATCTGGATCCTCACGTAACAAGGCAGGAAGAACGTGTTTAATTAATTCATTTCCAAAATCTTCGGAGGCGTCTTTGGGTAATTCACAAGGAAGATTATCAACAGCCATAACGGCAATTGCATTTTCCGATTTATAATCAACCTCCTCACCCGTCCTTGGATCATACCCATAAATTGGGTCACTTATTTTACTCGGTCTTATGGTACAGGCTATTGGACCAGCAATATCACAAGAAATGTCAGCCACTACAGCTAATTTTCTGTTTTCCTGCATTAATTCCTCTTGAGAAAGAATAATCGGTGATTTACTGCTCCAAAAATGGCAAGGAATATACATATCAACCTTTGAAACGAAACGAGATAATATGGATTTATATTTTTCAGGATTCGAATAGAATTCCCCTTTATCAAAAGTAGCCCCATCAATTGGTGCATAATAATCTTCTAGTTCTAAATGAGCAAAAACGGGCTCATTAAATTCTTTAGTAAGAATTTCATCCGGAGTAACCTCTTTTATGGGCAAAAGATCCATGATTTCTCTTGCACCATGGCCAACTCGACCAAAACCAGTTAGTATACACTTGAAATTAGCTGGTAGATGTACCTTTTTCAATTCAGATTCTACCTCAATTCTATTTACACATTGATTAGCAGGCTTTAGCTGGTAGGAATTGTTTTTTAATCCCCAAGTTAAAAAACCATTATAGGTACCAACAATTCCAGCATAACGACCAAATCCAATCAATCGTTTATTGTTTTTATCTTTAATTACTTCATAATCAACCAATCTAATTTTTTTATCTAAAATCGATTTCAATAATTGTTGATTATATGCTTGTTTTTTTATGGTGTGAGAAAAGAATAGAAACGTCTTATTCGGAACTAAATCAGATATATTTACTTCTTTTACACCGATGATAATATCACAATTCTCAACTGAATCTACCAATAAAATCCCTTCTTTTTCATATTCCTCATCTTTAAACGTTCGAATTGGACTTCTTTGAACGTGAATCTTTACTTCGGGATAAAGTATTTCGACGGCTTTACATTGTTTGGGGGTAAGCGCAACACGAAAATCAGGTGGAACTTTACCTTCCTTAATAATACCAATAATGGTTGTTTTCATACTTTTAATGAGACTTAAGCTAACGGGGAATCTAATAAGTAATTGTCGATGAAATTTCGCGCACATGCTTCACCACCTCGACTTGACAAAATAACATCAACGGCAGTTTTAACAGAATTAACTGCATTAACCGGACAAGCTGAAAAACCGACTTTGCGAATACAGTCAAGGTCATTCACATCATCACCAATATACGCTACGTGTTTTAAATCCAATTCTAGATCTGAGCACCATTTAGTTAATACATCCAGTTTCTTATCTTGGCCAACATAACAAAGGGTAACACCTAACATTTCAGCACGTGTCTGCACCATTGAATTGGTAAAGCCAGCGGATAGAAAGGCGACTTTAATACCTTTATCTTGCAAGCGCATAATAGCGAGACCATCTTTGGTATTGTATTTTTTGATTTGATCACCATTTTCTGTAAAATACATTCCACCATCAGTTAATACGCCATCAACATCAAGAACCAGTAATTTTACATCCTTCGATTTTTTCTTCCATTGTCCCTCTTTATAAAGAGGTTTAAACAATAACGACATCAAATCTACTTCATATTCTTCGCATATTGCTTCAAGATCGAAAACAGTGAGTTCGTGAACATCTTCTACATCAAGATCACTTAAAAATTCCTGAAAATCAATTCCAAATTTGGAGCATAGCCCTTTAATATTTTGTTCTAATTGCATGTTATACCATTTTATACCCAACGCTCTCAGCCACTGGGCGCAAGGAGTTTAATAATTCTGTAAATTGTTTATAATCTAATTGTTGAGATGCATCTGATTTTGCAGTTGCCGGCGTTGGATGTGCCTCTATTAAAAGTCCATCAATACCCATAGCCACACAAGCACGAGCTAAAACAGGAACACCATAAGCATATCCCATGGCATGAGATGGATCTAAAATAATCGGTAAATTAATATGTTCTTGTAACCAAGCAACCCCACATAAATCTAGCGTAAATCGCGTTCCTGTCTCAAAAGTTCTCAATCCGCGTTCACAAAGTATCACATTTTCATTTCCACCCGAAAGAACGAATTCAGCGGCTTGAACAAATTCTTGGAGTGTTGTACCAAATCCACGCTTGATAAGAACTGGTTTGGAAGTTTTAGCACATGCTCGCAGGATTCCTTGATCATACATGGCCTTAGCACCTACCTGAATTACATCAGTATACTCAATGATTTCCTCTATATGAGTAGCATCTCGAGCTTCCGTAATTACGTTTAATCCGAATTCTTCACGCATTTTAGCTAATAATTTCAACCCTTCTAAGCCCAGACCTTGAAAAGAATATGGACTAGTTCTAGGTTTATAACACCCCCCTCTCAAGGTTGTTAGTCCTAATTCTACTAATAATTCTGCGGAGCTGCGTAATTGATCTTCTGATTCAACACTACACGGACCACCAATTAAAACCGTATTTAGAGTATCTCCACCAAACTCCACATTTGGCAGACTAATTTTTCTCTTGTGCTTGTTGAACTTTTTTGAAGCAAGTTGAATATCATTCGCAAAAACCCAAAATTTGTCCACGTACGTTTCAATCTCCACTGGAACTTCCTTTAAACTAGAGCCGGTAATTAACAACGTTTCACCGTCCATTTTAATGCAAAATGCCTGAATATCAGCAGCTATTTTATTTGCTAATTCGTCGGAAACAGTATTTTTAAATTGAAGTATCATAGTTCTGCTTTAATAAGATTGACAAAGTTAACAATTCCAACAGCTTTTCTGTCCGAATTAACCACAGGTAAATACATAACAGGAAAAGAACACGACTTAATTAACTGCAACATTTCAATAACGGTTTGACTCTTATGAATCACTAAAGGATGCGTATTCATCATCATAACCGGAGAAAGATCTTGTAACTTATCTAAGTTTTTTAGCAATGCCTTACGAATGTCAGCACTCGATATCAACCCTGTTAGTTTATTGAAATCATCTACAACCAAACAAAATCCGAGGTTCCCGTTTTCAATTGTTTCCAATACCACTCGTACTTGTTTCTCAGTATCTTTTATAACAGGGCATTCTGAAATCGGTGTCATAAAATCTCCAACTTGAAAGTGGGAAGCGATTTCACGGCTTTGCAAATTAAACAAGGCATGTCCAATGCTAGGCTCATTAAATAAATAAGAGCCTGATACTGAACAACTCACACCCATATTCCTCAAGATGAATGAAACTTCGCCATTTACTCCTCCATCCACATGAATTGATTTTGATGGATATTTATTTCGAAATCGTCGAATTTTATCGAAATTAACCTTGTCAAACAAACCTCCACTTTGTCCCGGAGTTGTAGCCATGATTAAAATAAAATCAAAGTGATTGTAATTTTCAAAAATAGTGATTGGCGTATTGGTCGTAACAGCAATTCCTTTTTTTCCAGAAACCTCATCAGGAATACAAAGAACATCTTTCAAATTTTCATATTGAAAGGTTACATATTCAACAGGATGCTTGATAAGTAAATCGTAATATTTTTCTGGTGTATCTGTGATAATATGTAAATCGATGGGTATTTTACACCAGCTTCGAATGCGTTCAATATCATCAAAGACCGTTAAATCATCATTACAATCAATATGTAACAAATCAACCTGATGATTATTTAGATCATCAATTACTATTTCTAATGAACGTTTTTTGTCACTATAAATGGATGCGGATATTTTCATTTTAAATTGAAAAATAAATTATCAATTCCATTAACGTAAGAATTACATGAAGATTGATGTTGATTACACGAATTATTTAATTGCATGATCTCCAAATCATGATCGAACCCAGCAGAAGTTAAACAACCTATCTGATTTGTATTCAACGCATTAAAAACCTTTCTTCGATTCATTTCTTTAAATAAAATCGAATTTCGTTTAACTAACTGTAAAACAAAACTCAAATTAACTAATGCATTACCAAGAAACAAAAAAAAGAAAATTCGCATAAATCAAAAAGAATTAATATTGTTCTGATTGATTCGGAAAATCCACAGCCTTAACGTCTGAAATATACTGTTTAAATGAATTCATCATTTGTTCGTGGAGGTTATTATATTTCCTTAAAAAACGTGGATTAAACTCATTGTTTATTCCAAGCATATCATGAACTACAAGAACTTGTCCATCGACCCCGTTACCTGCTCCAATTCCAATTATTGGAATATTTACTGTTTGAGCGACTTTGGTAGCCAAATTAGCTGGGATTTTTTCCAAAACAATTGCAAAACAACCTGCTTCCTCCAATAATTTTGAATCACTTACTAATTGAGCTGCTTCCTCTTCTTCTTTTGCACGAACCACGTAGGTTCCAAATTTATAGATCGATTGGGGCGTTAAACCTAAATGTCCCATTACTGGAATTCCTGCCGTTAGTATGCGTTTTACAGATTCAATGATTTCACTACCACCTTCCATTTTTACGGCATGAGCACCCGATTCTTTCATAATTCTAATTGCACTCGAAAGGGCTTCTTTGGAATTTCCTTGGTAACTACCAAAGGGCAAATCAACCACAACCAATGACCTTTTAACTGCTCTAACAACAGAACCTGCATGATAAATCATTTGCTCTAAGGTAATAGGGAGTGTTGTTTCATGCCCTGCCATTACATTAGACGCTGAATCACCAACCAGAATAACATCAACACCTGCCTCATCAATAATCCTCGCCATTGAGAAATCATATCCGGTTAACATAGATATTTTCTCGTTCCGATTTTTCATTTCTTGTAACGTATGCGTAGTTACTTTTTTTACGGGTTGATAGGTTGACATGTTAATTAAATTAAGTGAAACAAATCTACGAATGTTTAACGACTCTCTAGGGTCTAATTTTCGGTTAAAATTGAAAATATATAAACGGTTGAATATCGGAAGATCGGAATTGAACAACCAAAATAATCACCATCACCAACAGAACTGCTTTTAATAAAAGAGGTGTTCGGGCAACTAGTTTCTCCATGAACAATTCAAATGCTAAAGGGGTAAAATGAAATAAGTAGCCAAGTAGCATCATTACTAAAACAACCGGGTATCCTTTAATAAAATCCACTATTATATCTCCATTGAATTGAAATGCAATTTGGCTAAGCACTTGCCCAACAACCGTCATTGTGTCAGCGCGGAAGAATATCCAACAAAAACATACAAAATGAAATGTCAAGAACCAACTAACTATATTTAAGCTTTTACAAGCAAACACATGCTGAATTTTGAATGTAAATATGGAGGTGAATAACTTATGAATAATTAATGCAAGTCCATGAAGTGCACCCCAAATCACAAATCGAATCGCAGCCCCATGCCATAAACCACCCAAAAGCATAGTTAAAAATAAATTAATGTAGGTTCGAATTTTACCTTTTCGATTCCCGCCCAACGAAATATATAAGTAATCACGCAACCAACTTGATAATGAAATATGCCAGCGCCTCCAAAAATCGGTGATATTAATGGATTGGTATGGGGCATCAAAATTTATATTAAAATGATAACCAAGTAGCAATGCAATCCCAATTGCCATATCCGAATAACCGGAAAAATCACAATAAATCTGCAACGCATAGCCATAAACTCCCACTAAATTTTCCAGTCCGGAATACAACATGGGATTATCAAAAATTCGATCCACATAATTGATACTTATGTAATCTGCAATGATCGCTTTTTTAATTAAACCAACTATGATTAGAAAAATCCCTCGCCCAATCATTTCTTTAGTAACAACTACCTTTTGAAATATCTGCGGAATAAAATCAGAGGCTCTTACAATTGGACCTGCAACTAATTGAGGGAAAAAGGACACGAAAAATGCATAATCCAACGGACTATTGAGTGGTTTTAGGTTTTTTCGGTAAACATCGAGAGTATAGCTTAATGACTGGAATGTAAAAAAAGAAACCCCTACAGGTAGGAAAATATCAAAGGGATCGAACTTCTGATTCGTGAAAGTAGTGAAGATTTCATAAAAGAAATTCGTATATTTAAAATAGAGTAAAATTCCCAAATTGAAGCCCAAACTCAAGACTAGAAATAAATTCCTAATCCTCTTTACCATTTTATCAGTTAAGGAAACATGAAAGCTAGCTTTACCTATGGAAAAATCTACTTCAGTTTCTGTTTTATAAATCAATTTTGCTAATACAAAATCAACTAAAGTGGTTAGCACCAATAATAAAAAATAGATGCCACTTGATTTATAATAAAAATAGAGAGAGAAGCAGGTTACAAATAATATTTTAGCACGTTGATGTTTGTGAATGATAGCAAAAACCAACAAAAAAGCAGTAAACAAAAACAAGAATAATCCTGAGCTAAAAATTAACGGCTCTTTAGGATTGTAGACAAACACATTCCAAAAGCGAGTAAAATCAAAATCAACCATTTTTGCTAATTCATTCATGGATTTTTCCTTTTGGTATAGTTTGAAAAATGATGCAAAAAGGTCTTAGTAAAAGTAGCCGCCAATTTCTCCCCTCCTGCGAAGGTTAAATGGGTATAATCCTTATTTGCTAATGCGGGTTTATTATTGACAAAAGAAATCATACTATTTTCGCCACCCATTCCTGAAAACAAATCCCAAAATGCAACACCACATTTTTTTGCAATCTCTCTTTGCGCCTCAATCATGAGTGGAATAGTTGGCATCGTTTGATATTCTCCATCCTTTTTCACACTACGATCCGGCATTCCAAGAATTAAAATACTAGCATTCGGACAAGCTTGCTTTATGCGCGTAATTAATTCAACCATTGATTTTACATACCAATCGAGTTGTGTCGTTTTCGGCCCTAGAACATTTAACCCAAACTGTAACACGATTAATTTATAGTCACGGAGTTTATTAAATTGATTCCAGTTTTGGGCACTAATTTTAGACAAGGCGATTCCTGAATTACTTTTCAATCCAAAATTATCTACAATAACGCCTTTTGAATCCTCAAAACTTGCACCATATAATTTTGTGTCACCTAAACCACCAAACGAAAAAGTTATTGAATTGGCAGTCCCACCCACCAATTTTGAAGACTGAATTTGACCGGTTGAAGACAAAGCGATTGTTCCAGACTCGCTATTTTTTCGATATAGTACGTTGGCTCCTGTATTGGTAGCATAATACAATTGAATATTTTGCAACCCTTGCAATTTATTATTTCCTGTAATTCCTGAATAGGTTACAGTACCTTGTCCACTGGATTTAAAATAATACCCTCCAGCGGCATATCCCTCGCCTCCTTTGTTTTCAATTATATTGTATGATTCTATTCCAGCGTGAGTATGACGAATCGTTTGTCGAAACCCTGATGTTTCTGATGCAATAGGAACGAATCCTACACCTGACCCACCCAATTTTTCTTGAAGAATTTTCCGTACCTCTGCTGTAAAAATATCTCCATCAATAAATGAATCACCGAAGAAGGCCATTCTAGTCAACTTATTCTTGTCGGATAATGACTCAAAAACTGCCTGAAGCGCATTCTTATCTTTCGAATAATCTTCAATACATGTGTATCCTGGTGGACATTTATCTATGAATTCTTTAGCAATTGACTTAACCTTAGCTAATTCAGATTTCTTTTTAGGTTTGACATCTTTTAAAAAATCAACTTTTTTAAATTCGTAGCCATAAATCGTAAAATCAGGAATTAAAAAGGCGGAAACACAAAGTATCAACACACAAGAAATTAAAATCACTACATGATTTAAATAGCTTTTTTCTTGGTTTTCATCCATACTTTTTCAAAATCGGGATGCAAAGCTAAGGTATTTTTAGTTAAAAAAAGAATAATTGAATGCAACAGTCTTTTTTAACTGGCATGCTAGTCTTTTTCCCATTGTCCAACAACAGAAGTTGCTATGGAATTACCCAGTACATTGGTAGCGCTTCTAAACATATCACAAAAATGGTCAATTGGTAAAATTAACGCAATTCCTTCAATTGGAATATTAAACATTCCACATGTTGCTGCTACTACAACTAAGCTAGCGCGTGGAACTCCAGCAATTCCTTTACTCGTTAACATCAATACTAGCAGCATAGACATTTGGGTTCCAAAATCTAAGGGAATACCATATGCTTGAGCGATAAAAATACTAGCAAATGTCATATACATCATACTTCCATCAAGATTGAAGGAGTACCCCAAAGGGAGCATAAAGGAAACGATTTTATCTTTTATTCCGAATCGTTCCAGTTCCTCTGTGAGTTTAGGAAAAACTGCCTCACTACTAGTTGTACCAAAAGCAATGATTAATGGACTTACAATTCTTTTAAGAAGGGTAAAAATGCGCCCTTTCAAAAACAAAAAACCAATAAATAGCAAGACCAACCACAAGGAACTTATGCCCACCAAAAAGGAACCAAAAAATTTAGTGTATGTGATAATTAATTCACTTAAATCCCTAACGGCAAACACGCCGGCAATGGCTCCAAAAACGCCAATTGGTGCAAATTTCATAACATACCCAACCATTTTTAGAATGATATGCGAGGTTTTATCCAACGCATTTACAACAGGTTTAGAATTATCACCAATGGATGCCGCAGCTAAGCCGAAAAATATGGAGAAAATCACAATTTGAAGAATTTCATTAGCGGCCATTGCTTCAAATATGCTTTTAGGGAAAATATGTTCCACAAAATTCTGAGCCGAAAACGAGTGAGTTTTATCCGCTACCTCACCCACAGATTTCATATCTACATCGGATAAATTCAAGCCAATGCCTGGCTTTAAAACATTCACCCAAACCATTCCAATACATAAAGAGATAAAAGAAGCTGTAAAAAACCAAGCAAGTGCCTTTCCTCCAATTCTCCCAACCGACTTAATATCACCCAGTTTAGCAATACCTACTACTAACGTAGTAAAAACCAATGGAGCAATCAACATTTGAACTAAACGAATGAAAATGGTAGCTAAAATTTTAATATTGGAACTAAAACTCTTTGCCGTGGAAGCGTCCGTATAATGAAAAATGCCAATTCCTAAAAACGCTCCAAGAAGCATAGCAATAATAATTTGGGTTGTTAAATTGCTTAAAATAGAAGGTTTTGCTTGTTCCTGATGATGCATACTCATTGAATTTGATGCGTGAAATTAAGAAAATTTACGAAAGCAATTCATCCTTTTCTTTTTCAACTTCATTTCGTTTATAATTCGTTCAGTTAGTTCCCCTTACACAAAGGGATTAACCTTATTTTTGTTAAAACCACGAATAGTATTCAAAATTATGTCAGAAACTCAATATACGGAAGACAACATTCGCTCGCTCGATTGGAAAGAACACATCCGTTTGCGACCAGGAATGTATATTGGAAAACTTGGTGACGGTGCTGCGGCAGACGATGGTGTTTATATCCTTGTGAAGGAGGTTGTTGATAACTGTATCGACGAATTTGTAATGGGAAACGGCAAACGAATTGACATAAAAGTAAAAGACGGGAAGGTTAGTGTTCGAGATTATGGCCGTGGTATTCCATTAGGAAAAGTGGTGGAAGTAGTTTCAAAAATGAACACCGGAGGGAAATACGATTCTAAAGCTTTCAAAAAATCAGTTGGTTTAAATGGAGTTGGAACGAAGGCTGTTAATGCACTATCCTCCTATTTCATGGTGTATTCGGTTAGAGACGGAGAAAAAAAACAAGCTGTTTTCGAACGTGGCGAATTAAAAGAAGACCTCAAAATAACAAAGACGGATGAAGGAAACGGTACTTATGTAGAGTTTATTCCAGATGATACCATTTTTAAAAAGTATGCTTATAAAACGGCCTACCTTGATAAAATGATGTGGAATTACTGTTATTTAAATCGTGGACTAAGCATCTACTATAATGGGGAGAAATATCAATCTAAAGAAGGGCTAAAAGATTTATTGGAAAACAACATGGATGGAGACCCTCTTTACCCTATTATTCATTTAGAAGGGGAGGACATTGAGGTAGCATTCACCCATGGTAAAACATATGGAGAAGATTATTATTCATTTGTAAACGGACAACATACGACGCAAGGTGGAACACATCAAAGTGCTTTTAGAGAATCAGTAGCAAAAGTAATTCGAGATTTTTACAATAAGAATTATGAAGCTTCTGATATCCGTCAATCGATTGTTGCTGCCATTGCAGTTAAGGTGGTTGAACCTGTATTTGAATCTCAAACCAAAACAAAACTAGGGTCTCAAGAAATTGAACCAGGCGGAAAATCAATGAGGGCTTTCGTAAATGATTTCCTGAAAGAAAACCTTGACAATTATTTACATCGCAATACAGAAACAGCCGAGACGCTCGAAAAGAAAATCAAGCAATCAGAACGGGAACGAAAGGAACTGGCAGGAATTAGGAAAATTGCAAAAGAGCGATCTAAAAAAGCAAATTTACACAACAAAAAATTAAGGGATTGCAGAACCCATTTAACGGATTTAAAAGATGAAAAACGCGAGGACACTACACTATTCATTACGGAGGGTGATTCAGCAAGTGGTTCGATTACCAAATCAAGAGATGTAAATACACAAGCCGTATTTTCTTTGCGTGGTAAACCACTAAATTGCTATGGATTGACCAAAAAAGTTGTTTACGAAAATGAAGAATTTAATCTAATTCAGGCCGCATTAGATATTGAGGAGGAGATGGATAATCTTAGATATAACAAAATTGTAATTGCTACGGATGCGGATGTAGACGGTATGCACATACGAATGTTGCTATTAACTTTCTTTCTTCAATTTTTTCCAGATTTAGTAAAGCGTAATCATGTTTACGTATTACAAACTCCGCTTTTTAGGGTACGAAATAAAAAGAAAACCATCTATTGTTACAGCGATGAAGAAAGACGTGGAGCCATTGACGAATTAGGGAAAAATCCAGAGATAACACGATTTAAAGGATTGGGTGAAATTTCACCGGATGAGTTTAAGCATTTCATTGGCGAAGACATTCGACTAGAGCCCGTTATCTTGAGTAAAGAATCCTCCATTGATTCAATTCTCTCTTATTTTATGGGTAAAAACACACCAGAAAGGCAAGATTTCATCATTGATAATTTAAGGGTTGAGAAAGACCTTGCGGAAACTACAGCGGAAAAATCTAGTTCTACTGAATCAGAAGATTTAAACATAGCATCTTAGAACATGGCAGAAGACGAAATAGAACCTATTGGAAGAGAAGACGAAAATTCTTCAAATCCTTTTGAAAACAAGCAACTTGACGAAAAAATTGTCCCAGTTGCAGGACTTTACCAAAATTGGTTTCTGGATTATGCCAGTTATGTTATTCTTGAACGTGCAGTTCCAGCCATTCATGATGGTTTAAAACCAGTACAACGCAGGATTCTTCATTCCATGCGGGAGCTCGAAGATGGCCGATATAATAAAGTAGCAAACGTTATTGGAAACACCATGAAGTATCACCCACACGGAGATGCCTCCATTGGTGACGCCATGGTTCAACTTGGACAAAAAGATTTATTAATTGATTGTCAAGGAAACTGGGGGAATACGCTCACCGGAGATGGTGCTGCCGCTGCCCGATATATTGAAGCACGCCTTTCAAAATTTGCTTTACATGTTGTTTTTAATCCAAAAACAACTAATTGGTTAGCTAGCTACGATGGCAGGAACAAAGAACCTGAAAACCTGCCGGTAAAATTCCCTCTTTTGTTGGCTCAAGGAGCAGAAGGAATTGCGGTTGGTATGGCATGTAAATTTTTACCTCACAATTTCATTGAGCTAATAGAACAATCAATTAATCACTTAAGAGGAAAAAAAGTAGAAATACTACCCGATTTCATGAATGGAGGAATGGCCGATTTCTCTAATTACAACGATGGATTGAGAGGAGGAAAAGTACGTGTTCGAGCAAAAATCAAAAAGGTTGATAATAAAACATTAACCATAAATGAAATCCCATTTGGAACTACCACAGGCTCATTAATTGAATCTATAATCAAAGCGAATGATAAAGGTCAAATTAAACTGCGCAAAATTGAAGACAACACCTCGGCTGAAGCAGAAATAATCATTCACTTGGCTCCTGGGGTATCGCCCGATAAAACAATAGACGCATTATATGCATTTACAGATTGTGAGGTATCTATCTCTCCGAATTCAACGATCATAGTTGGAGATAAACCACAATTTTTAGGTGTAACAGAAATATTAAAATTCAATACAGACAACACGGTCCGTTTATTGAGACTTGAATTAGAAATCCGATTAGATGAACTGGAGAGACAATGGCATTTTTCAACACTTGAAAAATTATTTATCAATCATGAAATGTACATCGATTTCAAGCATTATTCAGATAAAGAATCGTTGTTTGAATATTTATACAAGCGTTTTGAACCATTTCACAAAAACCTAATTCGCGAAATCACGGATGAAGACCTTCAAAAATTAACTCAAATCCCAATGATTCGAATCACTCGATTTGATGGAAGCAAAGCAGATGAGCTTTTATTGAAAATTGAGGAAGAAATGGAGCAAGTCAAACATCACTTGGATAATCTAATCGAATATTCAATCGAATATTTTAAAGATTTGAAAAAACGATTTGGCGCTGGAAGAGAACGAAAAACAGAAATAAAAGTCTTTGACAACATAAGTGCATCCAAAGTAATCATCGCAAATCGTAAACTCTACGTGGATTATGAGGAAGGCTTCATTGGACATGGGTTGAAAAAAACTGAGTCCATTTCTGATTGTTCCGATATTGATGACATTATCATATTCTTTGCCTCGGGAAAAATGATGGTAACTAAAATTGCAGACAAAAAATTTGTAGGCAAAGGAATCGTTCACGTGGCTGTATGGAAAAAAGGAGATACACGAACCATCTATCATTTATTCTATCAAGATGGAATTGGTGGAGCAACCATGATGAAACGATTCTATGTTAATTCCATTACACGCGATACGGAATATGATTTAACCCGCGGAACAAAAGGATCCAAAATGCTTTATTTCTCTGTGCACCCCAATGGAGAACGAGAAGTGGTAACGGTATTACTTCGACCACGTCCTCATTTAAAGAGGTTGCGCTATGATATAGACCTTGGTGCATTGTTAATAAAAGGACGAAATTCTGCCGGAAATCGAGTTACAAAGGAAATCATTCAAAAAATCGTTCAAAAAGAAGTAGGAGGATCCACGTTAGCAGCTCGAAAAATTTGGTATGATCCTATTGTCGGCAGATTAAACGATGAAGAGAGAGGCAAATTCTTGGGTGATTTCAAAGGAGAAGATAAAATACTCACCCTTTATAAAAATGGAGAATATCGGTTAAGCTCTTTTGACTTGGCCTCTCATTTCGATGAAGACATGACGCATATCGAAAAATGGCATCCTCGTCGTCCTATCACCGCAGTTTATTATGATGGGGAAAAAGAACTGCATTTTGTGAAACGCTTTCTTTGCGAAGTAACTACCGATAAACGGGTGTTATTTATTAGTGAAAGTGAAGGCTCTTTTCTGGATGTAGCTTCCACTGCATATGAACCTGAAGTTCGCATTATATACAATAAGTTGTTAAAAGAAACTAAGAATCTACCTGACAATATCGTTCCATTAATAGATTTTATTGATGTAAAAGGAATGAAAGCCCAAGGAAATCAATTAACGAAACTCAAAGTAAAAGAAATTGTTCTCACACATCCGATTGAAGGAAAACAACCCTGGCCAGAAGAGGAAGTAAATGAAGAAGGAACAGGAGAACTTTCAAATGATGCTCTTACTGAGGAAGGTGAATCTCCTACAATGGAATGGGATGTGACGCCAGGCGATGAAGACCAACCAAGTTTATTTGAAGAAGGAACGGAGGAATAATAACTATGGCACTTGAAATTTTATATGAAGACAACCATGTAATTGTTGTTAATAAAAAATCCTCTGATATCGTTCAAGGGGATAAAACAGGTGACAAAACACTTCCAGATGCGATTAAAGAGTATTTGAAAGAAAAATACAATAAACCAGGAAATGTTTTTTGCGGGGTAGTTCACAGATTAGATAGACCAACGAGCGGCGCCGTAATATTTGCAAGAACGAGCAAAGCTCTTGAACGCCTTAACAAGCAATTTCGCGACAAAGAAACTGCAAAAATCTATTGGGCAATCGTAGACAAAAAACCAGATTCTTTATCGGGTAAACTTGTTCATTTCTTAAAAAAAAATGAAAACCAGAATAAATCTTATGTAACCAACGAAAAAAGTGTAGGAGCAAAACAAGCCATATTGAACTATTCCTTTCTTCGTTCTTCCGATAAATTTCATTTACTAGAAATTCAATTAGAAACCGGACGACACCACCAAATTCGTGTTCAATTAGCCTCAATAAATTGCCATATTAAAGGAGATTTAAAATATGGAGCAAAACGATCCAACGATGATGGTTCAATTAGCTTACATGCTAGAAAAATAAGTTTTAATCACCCTACGACTCATGAATTGATCGAGGTGACCGCACCTGTGCCACCAGATGCTCTTTGGCAGTTTTTTGAGCAAAAATAAAAGTCCCGTTACTCGTTTGTAACAGGACTTTCGCTTGGATAACTCAACTAAACTAAACCTTAAAAATTGTTTTACTTATAATTTATTACTTATTTACTATTAATGTTTCTGTGGCAACAACAGTTTCTCCTGCAATAAATGAAATTTCATATGTTCCATTTATTAATCCATTCAAATGAAGGGAAGTTGCATCCATAACTGGAATTGAAGGCATTACTTGTCCGTTGGTTGAATTGATTTGAATCGCTGTGATTGCATAATCTGACCAAGATAAAGTAGCAAAACCCGGTTTCATTTCATTCATTACAATTGAAACTTTTTTCGGATCTTTTGGATCGTCGTTGTGTGCAAAAGACAAAGTAGCTGTTGCTAACATCATCGCAACCAATGCGAATTTTACTGTGGAGTGTGTTATTGATTTCATATATATTTTTTTTCGTGTTGTTTTCTGAGACAAAGATTGTTCAGTTCAACCAAATTCCAACAAAAAAAAATGTTTCGCTTATCAAATTACTCAGACCTACGGAGTAAGTGCTACGTAGTTACCTAAACATACTACGTATAAACACGTATAAAAACCATACTCTACAACAAAAAATCCTTTAATTTAATCGATGGATTTAATCCACCCCCCTTTCAGATCAATAGCTTTCTCTAATTCAGATACACTGATTAATTTGCTTACTTGTGCAACTAGGAAATACATATATGAAATTTCAATCCTTCAAACAGCGAACATACAAGGCACCACCTTTGAAGTAGCTTGCTCTTGCCAAGACATCATCTTCGCCGCTTAAAAGTCTTGTATAAGCAGAATTTTCACTTCCTTCTGATGAACTCCAGAAATATACATAGTCACCTAAAAAATCAAATCCACCAAAATAAAAACCATATCCCCCGGGAAGACATGAAAAACCAAAGGAATTATCTCCATTCCAACCACCTATTTGGATTTCATTCTCCCAAATTGGTTTCATTTTCAGTTTTTTTCCTGCAACCTTGTTTCCCCCTAAAAAATTAGACAATAAAATCCATTCGGAATCCGAAGGTATGTGAAAACCTATTGGTGCTAGCCCACGAGGGTCGTTGACAGCAAACCAATTATACAATTTGCCAAATTTTTTTCCATTGGCAGGATCATAGTTGTAATAGCACCAAGCAGGCTGTTTATCTTCTCCTGCTTTTTCCCAATCTTCATTTGTTTTGATTTCACGAATTGGATCACCATTTCGAAACGTTGATACTTCCAAATTTTTTGTATCCCATACTTGGGAACCTATAGAGATGGTTTGTGAATTTCCAGTTCCTAGTATTCCGATAAGTATAAACATCAAAAAGATAAACTTCATATTTTTTTAAGTGCAAAAATAAAATTATAAAAAACCAATTAAAAATTCATATTGACATCAGGATAGGCAGTTGCCAATATTAAATGCGGTATTTCAAAAGACAGTACTTAAAAAAATCTTGTAAAAGTAAAAAATCTGACCCCATAAATGAAATCAGATTAATATGTACTGAAATAAACGGTTGTGATTATTTAATTTTTCACTGTTAAATACTCAGTCGCCACCACTTTATTTCCAATCAAAAAAGAAATTTCATAGTTTCCTTCAATTAGTCCATTCAAATGCAAAGAAGTAGCATCCATTACGGGTATAGTTGGAAGAAATTGACCATTGGAAGAATGAATCTCAACAGAGGTAATTTCAATATCAACCCAAGAAAGGGTTGCATAACCTGGTTTTTGTTGATCTACAATTACAGATACCTTTTTTGGGTCCTTAGGTTCATCATTGTGGGCAAACGTTACTGTTGAAATAGCACACAACCATGCTATAAAAGCAATCTTCAATAATAGTTGATTCATAATTAGTTAGTTATCCAAAATTCAAATCGGTTTACTGAACTAATTAAAAAAGGTTTCGATATTAAACATAAAAAAGTCTGATTGCTCGTTTGCAATCAGACTTTTGCTTGGATAACTCAACTAAACTAAACCTTAAAAATTGTTTTACTTATAATTTATTACTTATTTACTATTAATGTTTCTGTGGCAACAACAGTTTCTCCTGCCATAAATGAAATTTCATATGTTCCATTTATTAATCCATTCAAATGAAGGGAAGTTGCATCCATAACTGGAATTGAAGGCATTATTTGTCCGTTGGTTGAATTGATTTGAATCGCTGTGATTGCATAATCTGACCAAGATAAAGTTGCAAAACCTGGTTTCATTTCATTCATTACAATTGAAACTTTTTTCGGATCTTTTGGATCGTCGTTGTGCGCAAAAGACAAAGTAGCTGTTGCTAACATGATCGCAACCAATGCGAATTTTACTGTGGAGTGTGTTATTGATTTCATATTTTTTTTTTCGTGTTGTTTTCTGAGACAAAGATTGTTCAGTTCAACCAAATTCCAACAAAAAAAAATGTTTCGCTTATCAAATTACTTAGACCTACGGAGTAAGTGCTACGTAGTTACCTATTGCGCCTACGTATAAGTACGTATAAAATCGCTATTAATCTTGATTTCGACTGTGTCTGTACAAAAGACTGGTTTGAAATACTAACAACAAAACAAAAAGAAATAACTGACTCAATACCAGTGGTTTCATTTCATTTTTGATCGTGTAAATTTCAAACAAAATAAAAGACAACATAAATAATAACTGTCCAACAGTCAATAAAAGAAAATGAAAGACAAACGAATCCGTTTTTTTGTTAATTACCGGTAATATTACAAGCAAAGAAAAAAAACTAACTGAAAAAACGCCGGTGAGCAGGAAAATAATTTCGTTATAACCAAAAGGTAACCAGGTAAAATAGGAAGCCAAAAAGACCAACAAACTGATTAGTAAATTAAAAGCTAAGAAATTTATTGAATAAGTCAATTTACTCATCATTCTTACTTATTCGAGTTACTTCCTTGATAACTAAATATAAGGATGATACTACTCCAAATAGAGACAATGAAATTGTCCACCAAGGAGTTTCTAATGTAAAATATGAATCTAAAAAAGTACCCAGCCATGTAAAAAAAGCAATGATAACCCCCATTTGAATTCCCAATGAGGAAAATCGTGCAAAGGAGGAGAATTTTTTCTCTTTAGGCTGATTATATGAATTTTGCATACTAAATAAATCGTTCGTCTGCCTCCATAACATGTCCACAACTATCACATGTTCGCATTTCTAATGAAGTGTAAAATTCTTTAAACCTAGGCAAAAAGTCTTTTTCAATGTTATCAAGCGGAAACCGATATGATTGTAATGGATGATTACATTTCTCACAAAACCACATTAATCCATCAACAAGATCAGTTCCTTTTCTCACTTTTTCAATAACTAATCCCACCGTATTTGGTCCTCGCATTGGTGAATGAGGAGTATTTCCTGGTAATAAAAACATTTCACCCTCTTTGATTTGAATATCGCGTGCTTGTCCATTATCTTGAATGCGAACAGTAATATCCCCTTCTATTTGATAAAACAATTCTTCACTTTCATTGTAGTGATAATCCTTTCTAGCATTGGGGCCACCTACTACCATTACTATAAAATCGCCTGCTTCTTTATATAGATTTTTGTTTCCAACCGGTGGTTTCAAAATGTCTCTATTATCATCAATCCACTTTTGAAGGTTAAAAGGTGCAAGCATAATCAATCATTTTATTTTCAAAGTAAAGGTAACCAAATTGTTTATCTCAAATAATTCTTTTCGTCAAATTATTTTCATTTTTTGTATCTCTCTTTTGAACATTCAACCCTTTTTATTACTGATTGCTTTAAAAATGAATATCTTTGCTATCGTGGTAAAAATCAGAAATATTGAATTAGGAGAATTCCCCTTATTATTGGCTCCAATGGAAGATGTCAGTGATCCTCCATTTAGGGCTTTATGCAAAAAACATGGTGCTGATTTAATGTACACGGAGTTCATCTCATCCGAGGGGCTTATTCGAGATGCTGCCAAAAGTGTTCAAAAATTGGACATTTACGAATATGAAAGACCTGTTGGGATTCAAATTTTTGGGGCAGACATTGAAAGTATGAAGGAAGCGGCTCGTATAATAGACAGAACTAATCCAGATATTTTAGACATCAATTATGGCTGTCCTGTAAAAAAAGTAGCGTGCAAAGGTGCTGGAGCAGGTATTCTGCAAGATATCCCTAAAATGGTAAAAATGACTGCCGAGATTATCAAATGCACCAATTTACCTGTCACGGTAAAAACAAGATTGGGTTGGGACGATTCAACCAAATTTGTAGTAGAAACTGCAGAACGACTTCAAGATATCGGCATTGAAGCAATTTCAATTCATGGACGTACACGAAAACAAATGTACAAGGGCGAAGCTGACTGGACCCTCATCGGTGAGGTGAAAAATAATCAACGAATGAAAATTCCTGTTTTCGGTAATGGAGATATAGATTCACCTGAGAAAGCAGTAGAATACAAAAACAAATACGGAGTGGATGGAATTATGATTGGACGCGCCAGTATTGGTTATCCTTGGATTTTTAATGAGATAAAACATTACATGGAAACCGGCCGACATTTGGATTCACCTAATTTAATTCAACGCGTGGAAGCCGCAAAGGAACATTTACTAATGAGTATTCAATGGAAAGGAACAACCTTGGGAATTGTTGAAATGAAAAGACATTATACCAATTATTTCAAGGGAATAGCTCATTTCAAAGAATATAAAAGTAAACTGGTGACTTCCATGGATTTAAACGAAATTTTAGAAACGCTCACTTATATTTCTGAAAATGAAAGTGAATTTCAATTTGCCTAGGTTATCACATTGTGGTATCTAACCATACAACTAGTACATTTGATTAGTGAAAACAATTAATTATTCTATCGAAACAGAAATTCCAGTGATGGAATATTTCTACACCCTGCAAGGAGAAGGATTCCATGTAGGAAAACCTGCTTTTTTTATTCGTTTGGCCGGATGCTCAGTTGGTTGCGTTTGGTGCGATGTAAAAGAAAGCTGGGAAGTTTCTACTTCACAACTTGTACCAATTTCCAAATTAGTTCAAGAGGTTGTAACCAGTGGTGCCAATTTCGTTGTCATAACGGGTGGAGAGCCTGCTATGTATCCGTTAACCCACCTCATCGGTCAGTTGAAAGAAAAAAATATATACTGTGCAATAGAAACTTCAGGAGTTTACGATTTAATTGGTTCAGTTGATTGGTATTGTTTCTCGCCAAAGAAATTTAAAAACCCATGTAATGAGGCATATCAAATAGCCAATGAGCTAAAAGTGGTGATTTATCATAAATCCGATTTAAAATGGGCTGAAGATCATGCCAAACAAGTAAACCCATCTTGTATGTTGTATTTACAGCCAGAATGGAGTAAGCAAGAAGAATTAGTACCTTTAATTATTGATTTCATTAAAGAAAACCCAACATGGCGGCTATCCATACAAACACACAAATACCTCAATATTCCTTAATAATGAAAAGAATTATTCTATTGTTCATTCTCGTAGTTTGTGGATTTAGCCACGCTCAAATGAACTACTCTACGAAAAACAAAGGAGCGATTAAACTTTTCAAAAAAGCAATGTCTGCACCAGGAAAAGCGCTTTCTCCAGAAACGGGAATGCCTGATTATGCTAGCGGAATAGAATTATTAGGTAAGGCTTTAAAAAAGGATCCTAAATTTTGGGAAGCACACTTGCTTTCTGCTGAATTTGAGGAGTTATCTGGACATTTCCCTAGTGCACTTGACCATTATGAAGCCGCTATTCGTATTAATCCGAACCATAGTCAAACGGATGCAACCTACTATTATGCATCTAATATCCTTTTTCAAATGGGGAAATACGAAAAAACCATTACATACCTGAATCGATTGATTCGAAATAGAGCAGCAAATCCGGAATATGTAAAAGAAGCCAATCGATTAATTGCTTGTTCTGAATTTGCGTTGGATGCTATGGCTAATCCAAGAGAATTTAAACCGGTAAATATTGGTCCTGGAATCAACACAAAAGACCCAGAGTATTTTCCTACGATAACAGTGGACGGCCAAACGATTTTATTTACACGAAGATTGGTCGAACCAAGGTCAAAACCTCATGGTTTTCAAGAAGATTTTTTTGTTTCCAATTTTAATAAAGATCAAAAAATATGGGAAAAATCCATTGCCTTACCTAAGAATATCAACACCTTATACAATGAAGGAGCTCCAACCATTGGTCCTGATGGAAGATCGCTCATTTTTGTTGCTTGTTCAGATATGTCTGGCGTAAACTATGGAGAGGGACGAAATGGAAAGGGAAGTTGTGATTTATTTTACACAAAAAAAGTAGGTTCTAGGTGGCTGAATCCAGTGAATATCCCAGGATATATAAACACTTCATTATGGGAAACACAACCCTCATTATCCGCGGATGGGAAAACGTTATACTTCATTCGTGAAATAAAAAACAAAGGCGCATCAGACAATGCGGATATTTTCGTTAGTAAATTATTAGACGATGGTTCTTGGAGTCAGGCCTCTCGCCTACCTGACGTTATCAATTCACCTTATGCAGAGGAATCAGTTTTGATTCACCCTGATGGTAAAACATTGTATTTTGCATCTAAAGGACACATCGGAATGGGGGGCACAGATTTATTTGTTTCCCGTATGGATGAAAATGGAAATTGGACTGAGCCAAGAAATCTTGGTTATCCTATTAATACCTCATTTAATGAAAATTCACTCATGGTTTCGCCAGAGGGTGATATCGCATTTTTTGCATCAAACCGCAAGGGTGGATATGGTGATTTGGATATTTATTATTTTGAATTACCTGAAGACATTCGTCCTACAAAAACCCTTTATTTTGAAGGAAAAGTATATGATGCCAATACGAAAAAACCGCTTGGTGGTAAATTCGAACTAATTGATTTGCAAACACAAAAAGTAGTGATAACCTCCTATGCAGATATTGAAACCGGTGAATTTATGGTTTCATTACCTATAAATAAGGAATATGCATTGAAAGTAACCCAAGAAGGATATGCTTATTTTTCTGCTAATTTTAATATGACTATTCCAGAAGATCAGGAAATTAAACACATGGACATTCCACTGGTACCAGCAAATAATTCCGGATCAGAAATCGTCTTAGCCAATTTATTTTTTGACCGAAATAAAGCAGATTTGAAAAAGGAATCCTTTGTAGAATTAGCTATTTTGATCGAATACTTGCAAAAGTATCCTAAAGTGAAAATCGAAATAGGTGGACATACAGATACACGTGATGATGATGCTAAAAACTTGGAACTTTCAACCCGAAGAGCCAAAGTGGTTTATGACTATTTAATTCAGCAAGGAATAAAATCGGATAGACTTTCATTCAAAGGGTATGGTGAGACAGAACTATTAGTTTCTGATGCTGAAATCAGTAAAATGACCACGGAAAAGGAAAAAGAAGCTGCGCATCAAAAAAATAGAAGAACCGTTTATAAAATTCTACCATGATTTCAACACTCAAACTGGTTCGACCATTAAATCTAATTATCATCGGAATTACCATGTACGGATGTAGGTATTTCATACTTGCAACCAATTCTTTTCAAAAAGTAAACGATGCTCCAATTGCATTTGGGTTACTGGTAATTTCAACGCTCTTGATAGCTGCTGGTGGAAATGTAATTAATGACTATTTTGATGTTAAAGCTGATCGAGTTAACAAACCTGAAAAATTAATCGTTGGAAGGCTTATCAATAAAAGACAAGCTATTTTATTTCATTGGTTATTAAATGGCATTGCATTTTTTATGGGAATTGGACTTTCTATTTATTTCAAATCTGCATCTATTGCTTTTATTCATCTCATCTCTATCAATCTTCTTTGGTTTTATAGTCTTTATTTTAAGCGCAAGGTTTTTATAGGAAATTTTGTTGTTGCGCTGTTAACGGGTATGATTCCAATTTTGGTTATTATTTATTTCGAAGTATTAAACAATTTTGGAAAACCCTTCTCCCCTTTTCAAGAAAACACCTGGTCACATATGTTAAATTATAATTTCATTTACGTACTAGCATTGATGGCTTTCATCCAAAATTTCGCTCGCGAAGTCGTAAAAGATATGGAAGATGTAGATGGTGACAAATTACTTCATGCCAAAACAATTCCCATGGTATTAGGTTTTGCACGTACGAAATTACTGGTAAGTGGAATTCTATTTTTCACACCCTTAATTTATTTTTTCTTTATTATTGATAATCAATTAACTTCATTTGGACTGTCTTTTATTACATCAATGGGTTGGTTGCTAGCTTCGTTATTAGATTTATTCGGTATTGCTATCTTTACCTTTTCAACTAAAAATCAATTAAAGACGAATCAATTATTAATAAAAATATCCATGCTTTTTGGGGTTCTAACCACTTTCCATGTTTATTTACATTATCTTATGTATGTTAAATAATTCAATCGTTTTAGGTTCAGGTTCACCTCGAAGAAAACAATTATTGAATGAACTAGGCTTTCAATTGGAGATAGTTTCATTGGATATTGATGAATCATACCCTACAGATCTGCCAACCTCCTCCGTTGCATTATTTGTTGCAGAAAAGAAGATGGAAGCGTTGAACACTTTAAAAACTGACAATCAATTATTATTGACAGCAGATACCACCGTTATTTTCGCAGACTCGATACTCGGAAAACCTACAGATGAAAAGAATGCAAAAGAAATGCTGCAATTACTTTCAAACCAAACTCATACCGTAAATACAGGGGTTGTAATTTCATTTGAAGGTAAAACGGAAAAAATCTCCTGTTTCACAGAGGTTCAATTTAATCTTCTCTCACCCAAGCAAATCGATTTTTATATTGCGAATTTTCATCCATTCGATAAAGCTGGATCCTACGGAATTCAAGATTGGTTTGGTTTGGTTGGTATCAAAAGTATAAACGGTTCATATACCAATGTTGTTGGTTTACCAACGGATGAATGCTTCAAAGCAATTCAGCGAATTGTTAGTTGAAAAACCAAATTTAATACCCATTTCAAAATGGAAGCACATCACCTGAGCCGTTTCGATGAACAATAATAGATGAAGGCACACCGGAATAATAGATATTACCCTGACCAGTAACTTCCGCTTTTAAGTTCGTATTATTCGCATTGACATAACAGGGTGCATTCGCATTTGAAACTATAGAAATTGCGTTACCTATTTTTAAATTACGGGTATCACAACTACCTAAGGTCATGATGTTAAAAGTTGCTTTTTTGGCAAATCCACTTAACTTAAAATCACCAGCACCATGAGTATTATAGCCCAACAAAGTATTGGAAATATTCAATTTTAAATTCACTGAACCTCCTCCATCTTTTAGAAAAAACTGGAAATCCGAAAGTCTCAAAGTGTCTAAATTTGTTAATTGTTTCGTTCCTTGATAAGTTAAATAAGTTAAATTCTTGAAATGTATGATTACCTTAACAGAACTAGCATTATATCGTAAAAAACTACATTTATTTAAATTTTTGATATTCAACGTTCCGTCGGAAGCCT
>JACCDY011401461.1_pt1 | contig 95050 bp, 88 predicted proteins | sample 7446391 | NCBI WGS metagenome assembly JACCDY01 (sample SAMN15323451, study PRJNA562643) | freshwater metagenome | isolation source: river surface water | place: USA:Blue River Watershed | collected 2017-08-18
GCTGATTTCTTTCTTATCCAGCGTGTTGGATTGAAATTGAAAAAAATCAAAGGTAGGATTCGGAGCACAACTAATTTCAAATGGAGCTTGATTTTCTGTTACATCCATGGTTTGTATATAGCAATCTTGATACGTGTTATTAATCCATTTCAATTCAGTGCCTTCGGAATAGCACAATAAATCGGGCAAATAATCAGCTGTACAAACAAAAACTTTATTTTCAGTGGGCCCAAAAAGGTTTCCAATTCCTTCTATCCATATTTCCGGATTATTGAAGTAGGGCGTGTTGAAATACCAATGTTTTCTGGTGACGCCAAAATAATCATGATAAGCAATTGAATCCACAACCATTTCTACTCCGCAATTGGGGTACGGATTTCCAAAAGCACTTGCCACTTTTGCAGTATCACCCACTTGAAGACTAAAGTCGTACAATAATTCATCTTGATTATTGATGAGCCAATATACGCGTTTCAGAATCGTATCCTCTCTAAATAATCCGACGTTGTACCAATAGCTTAGAGTGGAATCAGGGGAGAATTTTAATACGGCATAGGTTTGATTATTCACGATGCTATCTTGTCGAAACTGATAAATCTGGGTGTAACAACTATTAGGTGCAAATCCACTCCATTGACCCACATGCCAAATTTTAGCAGTGTCTATAAATGATTGGGTATGGCCAAATTCTGAAATAAGAAACACGAATAAAAGCAAGGCAAGAAGTTTCATAAGCTCAGTGTTGGAACATTAATGCATATACACCAAAATAAAGGAAACAATGAGCAATCCGATGAGGTGATACGAAGTGTTGATGAAGAATAATTTCCAACTTTTCATTTGCCAAGTAACTGCCCCTAAATCTTGTGGAACGTAAAAACCAAGCCAAGTAAAAAAGGCAGACATCACGGCAGCTTGACCTTGGTCAATGAAATTACCTGCATGACCCCACGAACGTGCATCCCAAGCAAGGATATTGTGCGAAAGAACAAACGCCAAAAGAAAATTACCAATTAAATTGAGTATCAAGCTCCGGATTAAAAATCCTTTAGGTACTTCCATGTCGCGTGAAAATCCCATTTCTTTGGCCCAAACTTTACCGAATAGGGGAGTGTACCACAAAAAGCCGAGAAAAAACATAGCGAGGGTTGCTAATCCTATAGCAACGAAGTTTAGTTGAATGATTGGTTCCATAGTGCAAAGTAATTTGAAATAAAGATAGGATAAAAAAGGAGATAAGTGGCAATGACCTTAATTGATAAAATTGATTTTACTCTGTTATAAAGTGATTTAAAGCCTTGTTCCAACGATAAAATACTATTTCAGGTATCGAAATGTTCGAACTCCTTTTACTATTCTCAATGGTTCATTCTCTGAATTGCTAGTCACAAATAGATTTTCGCGAATTTTAATCTTGTTTTTTTTCCACCACACTAACTCAATTGTTCCGTGGCAATAAAATTCAATTTCATGGCATGTTCCAAAACACCAATCACTCATGTCAGCACTCAATATCGATGATTGCAACACAACGTTGGCTTTTCTGTTTTTTACAAATGCTGCTGAATCTTTGATGGAAATGGTTAAGTAAGTGGTGATTTCATCATCAGCAGCTGCGGGTATGTCAAATCTAAATTCGTGACGTAATAGCCAATTAGTTTTAAGTTGTGCATATACATATTCCTTTTGATAACGATAATGCTTGAAATTCAATAAATTGGCTTTTTGACAACTTATGAATAAGAGGGGAATTAATAAAACAAAACACAACTTTTTAACTAGGAACAAAAATTTAAACAAGTTTAATAAAGTCAATTCAATGAAAGAGAACAACATTTCCAAAATCACAAAAGACAAAATTATCTTTTTATCATTCTTTTGGTCGTCAACACGTGATTGTCTTGAATAACTCGAATAAAATAGGTGCCTGCCGATAGGTGACTTAAATCCAATGTTGATTTATCTGCAATAGAGTAGGTACATAGGATCTTTCCTGATAGGTCTTGTATCTCAACTTGATTGTTTTCTAAATTTTTCGAAAGTTGAATCGTTACAATATCATGGGTAGGATTTGGATAAATGTTAAGTTCAGATTCATAAGTACCCAATACAGAAGCCGAATTTTCATAAATCACTTCAAATACAAAATCCTTAGTGGTCACGCCAACTGGTGTACCATTGTCCGTGGCCGTTAGACTAACGTGATAAATACCGGGTGTTACCCCAGTAGCATTGAACGAAGCTTGAATTTCGTAATATTGATCACTAAGCGGATTCAAACTATAGTTGAATGCTCCTGCAGGTGCATCAGAAGTTGTTGAGATTTGGATATTCTGTCCAATTTCAGGTGTCATAACACCAATAATGAAATCAGTAGAATTTAAGCTTTTTAGCGTGTCGCCGGTAATTACATTGATCGTATCACAAATAGCGCTGCTGATTAATAATGGTGGGGTATTGGTCGTTGTTATTCCGGCAACATTAAAATAAATTTCTTGCCCATCTAGAAAATCCACGCCATCCAAATTATTGGTTGGGCCATCAAAGGAAGTACCTGATTGAACAAATTGTCCAACTTGAAAATAATCGGTTCCATTTCCTACGTTTACTCCAACTGTGGCAGGAGTACCTCCAAACCCGCCTATTCCGCTAGATGCATCACCAGTTGTCCATTGCATATCTTCATAACAAAAAGAAACATTGCCTCCTGCCGAAATTAACGAATCAGACCCATTGGAAATGATTAATTGAAAAGTAGAAACAAGGTCATCGTGCATGTTAAAATAACCAACTTGGTTCCAGTTAATGATTAAAGCGGTTGGTGTAACTTTATACCAAACATTACCTCCATTACCAAGTAAATTCCCTAAACTATCCATTCCACCTCGTGTATCTACATCCGCCCAAAATGGTGCAATCATGTTGTAAGAAGAATCGGGGAAAGAGTTTGAAGACCAGGTCATGTAAGGAGACACAAAAGAAATATTTCCGTTGTTGTTGATGTACAATGAATTGTATTGGTTCCCATAAAAATCAAACGTAAAAGGAAGATTAATCAATCCGGAAGAGCCATCATCATTCGGTAACATGGCTAAGGAAAAAGTTGAGTCTAACGGAACCATACAATTGCACGTACCATTTTTTTCTATACCTCCATTGTATCTGATATTGGAAGGAAAAGCAAGATCAGAAAAATTGTAACGAACATTCGGGTCTATTAACCCTGCTTGTTTCATTTCTTGGTATTCTGCTTTGGTCACAGTTACTGTGTTTTGACCGTATGCTACTGATACAGAAAACAATACAATGCATAGAATTTTTTTCATGGAATATTAGTTTAGTTGTCCTTAGACTTGGAATCAAATATTAGGGTTGCCTTAAAAGTAATAAAAAATTAACAGTAGCTCCATATTTCTTACTCAAATTTCTATTGGTTGGTGTAGACATTAGCATGTTGATTTTTTGATTTTTCTTGTAGAATGGATTTCCCACACAATCTATTCCTCATCTCCCTCAATTTTTCTACCTTTGCTCTCAAATTTTTATAACATGACGGTTTCTGAAATTCGCCAGCAATTTTTTGATTTTTTTGCCAGTAAAGGGCATGCTATTGTTCCTTCTGCCCCAATGGTTGTTAAAAATGACCCAACGCTGATGTTTACAAATGCGGGGATGAATCAATTCAAAGATTATTTTTTGGGATATCAAGTTCCAAAAGACAGGCGTGTGGCAAATTCGCAAAAATGTTTACGCGTTTCAGGTAAACACAACGATTTGGAAGAAGTTGGGGTAGATACCTACCACCATACCATGTTTGAAATGCTAGGGAATTGGTCTTTTGGTGATTATTTCAAAGAAGAAGCCATTTCTTGGGCGTGGGAATTGCTAACGGAGGTGTATAAAATTCCTGTGGATCGTTTATACGTTACTGTTTTTGAAGGTGACGCCAAGGATAATGTGCCCCAAGACGCAGAGAGTTTTGCCATCTGGAAAAAATTCATCGCAGAAGATCGGATTATTTTAGCTTCGAAAAAAGATAACTTTTGGGAAATGGGCGATACAGGGCCTTGTGGACCATGTACCGAAATTCATGTTGATTTAAGGGATGAGAAGGATCGCGCTGCCACCAGTGGTAAAGAGCTTGTAAATAATGATCATCCACAAGTGATAGAGATTTGGAACAACGTTTTCATGCAATTTAACCGAAAAGCAGACGGTTCGCTCGAGTCATTGCCCGCTACCCATGTGGACACAGGAATGGGATTGGAACGATTGGCCATGGCATTGCAAGGAAAACAAAGTAATTACGATACGGATTTATTTCAAACCTTGATCCAACACATGGTTCGTGTTTCAGGAATTTCCTATGGAAAGTCAGAAGAAACAGATATTGCATTGCGTGTAATTGCGGATCATGTTCGAACAATAGCATTTTCAATTGCCGATGGTCAACTCCCAGCAAATAATGGAGCAGGATACGTTATTCGACGCATTTTACGAAGAGCAGTGCGATACGGCTACCAAACATTGGGATTGAAAGAATCTTTTTTAAGTGATTTAGCATTGGTTCTTTGTGATTTAATGGGGAATCCATATGAAGAATTGATTCGACAAAAAGACCTCATTGCCAAAGTGATTCGGGAAGAAGAAAATAGTTTTTTCAGGACACTCGAACAAGGAATTAAGCGAATGGATGATTTGATGAACCATTCCAAAAGCAAAAATGAAACCACAATAGCCGGTGAAGCCGTATTTGAATTATATGACACCTATGGTTTTCCGGTTGATTTAACTTCATTAATTGCACGAGAAAATGGCTTGACTATAGATGAAGAAGGTTTTCAGAAAGAACTTCAAATTCAAAAAGATCGTTCGAGGGCTGCAACTGCCGTTGAAGCGGATGATTGGGTGCAAGTGAATCCGGATGTGACCACTGAATTTATTGGCTATGATCATACTTCTGCTTCCGTAAAAATTATAAAATACCGGAAAGTATCGCAAAAACAGAAAACATTTTTTCAGCTTGTATTGAATCAAACTCCTTTTTACCCTGAAGGGGGAGGACAAGTAGGAGACCAAGGAATCCTTTCGAAGAATGAGGAGAAGATTATTATTTTCGATACGAAAAAGGAAAACAATTTAATCATCCACTTGACTGAAAAAATTTCAGGTGATTTGACGGGTGATTTTCATGCTCAAGTGAATGTTGCACGCAGAGAGGCTTGTTCGTTGAATCATTCTGCAACTCATTTACTCCACCATGCGCTCAGAAAGGTTTTGGGAACACATGTAGAACAAAAAGGATCATTGGTGAATGCTGAAAATTTACGATTCGATTTTTCGCATTTTGCTAAAATCACTGAGGAGGAAATGGACCAGATTGAAACGCTTGTTACCCATGCGATCCATGCAAACATTTCCTTGGATGAACGCCGAGCAGTGCCAATTGATGAAGCGAAAAAATTAGGCGCTATGGCCTTGTTTGGTGAAAAATATGGTGACAATGTTCGTGTGATAAAATTTGGTGATTCGGTTGAGTTATGTGGAGGAATTCACACTTCCAACACCTCCAAAATCGGACTATTTAAAATTACATCTGAATCAGCAGTTGCTGCAGGTGTTCGACGAATTGAAGCCATTACAGGTAGTGTTGCTGAAGCTTTTTTCAAAGAAAAAGCAACCAAGCTTGATGCCATTAGCCTTATGCTGAAAAATCCAAAGGATATTGAAAAAGCGATAGAAGATTTAATTGGTAAAAACCAACAATTAACCAAAGATATTGAAGTCTTTCAACGTGAAAAGGCTAAGAATAGTAAAGCCGAATTAAAGGCTAAAATCACTGAGATCAATGGAATTCACTTTTTGGGTGAACAATTGAATTTAGATTCAAATTCGGTTAAAGACATTTTATTCCAACTGAAAGGGGAGACAGCTAATTTTGTAGGAGTTATTGGAAATGTAGACGGAGATAAATGTGGGTTAAGCTTGATTATTGCTGAAAATTTAGTTGAATCAAATCAGTGGAATGCTGCTCAAATTATTCGTGAAGTTTCATCCCACATTCAAGGTGGGGGGGGAGGACAGCCATTCTTCGCAACGGCAGGAGGTAAAAATGCTTCTGGAATTTCTACCGCTATTGAAGCAATACGAACTAAATTGAATTGAAAAAAGTTCTGATTATAACGTATTATTGGCCACCTAGTGGCGGAAGTGGCGTGCAGCGCTGGCTAAAATTTTCAAAATACTTACCTGAATTTGGGATAGAACCCATAATTCTTACGGTTGATCCTGAATATGCTACATTTCCCGGAAGCGATTTCACCTTGGAAAAGGAGATTCATCCTTCCATAACGGTATACAAAACTAGGGCAAAAAACCCATTAGAACTGTATCAGAAAATCAGAAACAAACCGGCACCTCAAAGTGGATTTTCAGGAGAGAAAAAAAAGGGGGTATTGGATAAGATTTTTCGCTTCATTCGTGGAAATGTGTTCTTGCCTGATGCGCGCATTGGTTGGAATCCATACGCCTATAGTAAAGCCAAAGAGTTAATAAAAAAGCATGGGATTGAAACGGTTATCATTACCTCTCCTCCTCATTCTTCTCAATTAATTGGCTTGCGATTAAAGAAAGAATTCCCCATTCAATTGATTGCTGATTTGCGTGATCCGTGGACCGAAATTTTTTATAATAAAGAGTTGTTTAGAACAAAATGGGCGGAGCGACAAGATGCCAACATGGAAAAATTGTGTCTTGAAAATGCCGATCAAATTGTTGTGGTTAGCGATGCAATAAAGCGCTCTTTTTCAGCTAAATACCCAGTAATCAAAAATAAAATCGTTGTCATTCCGAATGGATTTGATGAAGCAGATTTTTCAATGGAAAAGAGTGTGGTGTTGTCTGAAATTCCATCAAAGGAAAAAGTAATTAGTTATGTGGGTAATCTGGGAGAGCAATATCCCATCGACGGATTTTTAAAGGCATTTTCCAACCTGGTTAACAACGAAAAAGGATGGAAACTGAGGTTTGTGGGAAATTGTCATGTAGGAGTAAAAAACAAGGTGGAAAACCTTAATTTAACGAAACAGGTTGAGTTTATTTCCTATGTGGATCATGCCGCAGCTATACAATTCATGTTAACATCTACCATTTTGTTATTAATTATTCCGGAAGTAGCAGACAACAAAGGAATATTAACCGGAAAGTTATTTGAGTATTTAGCAACCAGAAATCCCATTTTACTGATTGGTCCAGTCGAAGGAGATGCGGCAAAAATTGTAAATGAACATGCGTTTTCTGCTGTTGTCGATTCACATGAATCGGAAAAGATGTATGATTTTATGTTACTTGCCTCAACCCATACCAACAATGAGCAGGATATCGCCATGTTGAAATACACGAGAAAGAACCTGGCGAAAGAATTTGTGCAGTTAATACAAGCTTAAATTATGTGCGGAATACATGGATTTTTTACCTCTAATCAAAATCAAGAAGAAAATTCAAGCTTGATTCGAAGGATGGTATCATCTACTTTGCATCGTGGACCAGACTATAGTGGTGTTCAAGCATTGCATCCGGTTTATTTTGGGCATAATCGCCTGAGTATTATTGATCTCAACCCTGAGGCCAATCAACCCATGAACGATGGAAAGTATTGGATAGTTTTTAATGGTGAAATATATAATTATAAAGAAATAAGGGCTGATCTACAAAATAAAGGAATTTCCTTTACAACCTCTTCAGATACCGAGGTAATTTTGAAAAGTTATGATTTCTATGGTGAAAGTTGCGTACAACAATTTGTTGGAATGTGGGCGTTTTCCATATATAATCAGGATGATAATAGTCTGTTTTGCTCACGAGATCGATTTGGTATTAAGCCATTTTATTATCAATTCAATGCTCATTCTTTTTACTTTTCTTCCGAAATAAAATCGCTTAAACTCACACCATTATTCAGTAATTCTTTGAATCTTTCTCAAGTAAATAGAGGATTACAGCTGGGTTGGATAGGATTTAAAGATGAAACGTATTTTGACACCATTCAATCATTAGAGCCTGGGCATAACTTGGTTTTTAAAGACAACCAAGTAACTTTAACTAAGTACTGGGATTATCCATCGAAACAACTTTCTTTGAATGATGACGAAGCAGTTTTTCAATTCAAGGAACTATTTGATCATTCACTTCAATTGCACGTAAGAAGCGATGTTCCTATCGGTGCAACCTTGAGTGGTGGTATAGATAGTTCGAGCATTGTATCTTCCTTATTGAAGAATAACTTGTCTCAAAATCTGGAAACTTTTTCCATTTATTATGATTCAACCAATGGGTTTGATGAACGACCATTTATAAAAACGATTGAACGGGAATATAAAAATCAGTTTCAATTGAATTATTACTCGCCTGAAGAAAATGAAATAGCTCAAGATTTTGAATCAATAGCTTATACAATGGATTTTCCTCTTTCCGGTTCATCTCCAATTTCCCAATATTACGTTATGAAAATGGCGAAAGAAAAAGGAATTAAGGTGATTTTGAGTGGTCAGGGAGCAGATGATTATATGGGTGGATACATGCATTCCTATTATCGGTTGTACGCAGATTGGATGAAACATTTTCAATTGCGTAAGCTTTCAAAGGAAGTTAAATTCTATAAACAAATACACGAGGCAAGTAACGCAAAACTGACAAATGTACTGTTAAAGGCAACACTCAGTTCGATCATGAGTGAGGATGCCATTTACAAGGTAGAATATAAAAATTATTTGCCATTTTTGGGTAATCAGCAGAAGGATTGGAAATCATTTGATTCCTATCATTCTAGTAAACTCAATGAATTTCATTTTGCCTTGATGAATTATTCTTCATTACCCACATTGTTGCATTATGAGGATCGGAATTCAATGGCTCATTCAATAGAAAGTCGTGTTCCCTTTTTGGATCATAGATTGGTAGAACTGTTATTTTCTTTTCCAGACCAATTGAAAATGAATAAAGGTTGGACAAAATATGCCCTTCGTAAAGCGATGGATGGAGTGCTTCCAAAGGAAATTCAATGGAGAACAGACAAAAAAGGATTTGTAACTCCTGGAGAAGTACTTTGGCTAAGAGGACATTTATCCTACCTATTAGAATTGGATTATTCCCTCCTTCCTTTTTTGGATAAGCGCAAGACAGAATCCTTGATAGCAGATTTTAAAAAAGGAAATAATAAATTTGCTAAATTGGTATGGCGGGTGGCATGCCTCAATTATTGGTTAACCTTTAATGCTTAATGAAAGAATCACCGAATAAAATTTATTTTGAAAATTTGGACGGTTGGAGAGCAATTGCCGCTTTTGCTGTCATTTTTGCTCATCTTTCCTATCAAATTAAACCCAACGAACCGTTTGCTTTTGCTTTGAAAGCGATTTTTTCTTTTGGAGGAGTAGGTGGACGATTGGGGGTGATTTTCTTTTTCATTCTTTCCGGTTTTTTGATTACTTACCTCCTCTTTGCTGAGCAAAAAAAGAAAGGACACATTGCAATTGGTAGTTTTTATTTGCGTCGCATTTTACGCATTTGGCCCTTGTATTTTTTGACTCTACTCATTGGTTTTGTCATTCTACCTTTATTCAAGACAATGGGGCCCGAGAATGCTTCCCCTTTCTTGTACTCCTTGTTTTTAGCTAATTTCGATCATATTTATAATGGTTTTCCTACCTTAAATGCCTTAGGAGTTCATTGGAGTGTCTGTGTGGAAGAACAATTTTATATTCTTTGGCCTTTGATTTTTTGGCTGTTAACCAAAACACGTTTTTTTGTGGGAGGAACGGTATTGCTGATTATTGCATCAGAATTGTATTTCTTTTTTCTTGGAAGTCACATTAAAGCGGGGGATTACCATTTAATTAGTTGTTTCAAATACCTAGCAATCGGTGGACTCTTGGCTTATATTGCTTTTTTTCAGAAAGAAAAGTTAGTGGCATTTTTAACCTCAATGAAAAGAAAATGGACCTTGCTAATCTATGTTTTTTCGCTCGGTTATATTTTTATTCAGCATAAACTTGTGGGGCATTCCTCTGCATATCCATATGTATTTCATCTTGTACCGGCCTTATTTTTTTCTTTTGTGCTATTGGAACAAAATTTCTCTCCCAATTCTTTTTTCAAATTAGGTAAGGTAAAAGCACTTTCAAATTTGGGCAAAATAAGCTATGGATTGTATCTAACTCATATGATTGGAATTAATATCGCTTTGCTGATTCTACCGATTGATTCAACTATTTGGTTGTTGATTCCCTTAAGTATTGGATTGACAATATCGATTAGTTACCTCAGCTACTATTATTTTGAAATCCATTTTTTGAAAATGAAAGAACGATTCAGCAAAGTAAACTAAGCGCATGTCAAAACAAAAGTTAGTAATTATTTCTTATTCCGATTTGAATAAAGATCCTCGTGTGAAACGAGAAATTCAATTTTTCAAGCACTATTACGATATCACTACTATTGGATTTGCGGATTCTCAGATTTCGGGAATTACACATTTTGATGTATCACATCCATTTAATAAAATCAAATTGGCAGCACGCCTCCCGAAATTAATAATGGGGTTATTTTCTTCCTATTATTGGAATTTAAAAGAAATAAAGGAAACCGAACAAATTCTGAGTTCATTATCCGTTGATTTTATCTTGGCAAATGATGCGGATTCATTGCCTATTGCGCTAAAAAAGAAGGGTAGGGCAAAGGTCATTTTTGATGCACATGAATATTCTCCGGAAGAAAATGCAGATAGTTTCCGTTGGAGAATTCTATTTAAACGATACAAAACGTTTTTAATTCAGCAATTTGCTTCAAAGGCGGATTTAATGTTGACGGTATGCGATGGGATTGCTCAAAAATACCAGGAGGTTTTTGGATTGAATCCAATGGTTGTAACGAATGCAGCGGATTACTTTGAAAACATGAATGACATGAAGGTGGGGAGCAAAATTCGATTAATTCATCATGGCTTAGCCTTACCACAACGAAAAATTGAAAACATGATTGCAATGATGGAATTTGTGGACGATCGATTTGAATTGGATCTCATGCTCGTTTTTAGAAAAGAAGAATATCGAAAGGAATTGGAAAGTTTGATTGGGTCTAAAAAAAATGTTCGACTTATACCTCCGGTTAGCACGGATGAAATAATTCCTTTTATCGCACAATACGACATTGGAGTATATCTATTGGAACCCACTAATTTCAACAATAAGCACGCGTTACCAAACAAGTTTTTTGAATTCATTCAAGCGCGGTTAGCTATTGCAATTGGTCCTTCACCCGAAATGGAAAAAATTGTTTCGACCCATCAGTTGGGGAAAATATCACCAGATTTTGAGCCTAAAAGTTTGGCTGTTACGATTAATTCAATGGATGAATCTATTATTTTGAATAGCAAAGAAAATAGTAATCGAGCCGCTTCTATTTTCAATGCGACATCTAATTTAGAGAAAGTATATTGTTGGATGAAAGAAAATTAAATCAATCCGCTGATAAGGAGGTAGATTGTTTCTAAACATTATGAAGTACTGAGTTGTTTAAAAAAGAAAAAATGAAATTTTTACTTGTACTATTGGTTTCTCTTTGGATGGTTCAATGCATAGCACAACCTGTAAATTATGGATTAGTTAGAAAAAATTTCTATTCAACTACATTCGATCCCTTGTTGCAACAAAATATTGAAACCTTTGATTCTGCTACCGTCCGAATGGCAAAAATTGACCCTACTACTGGATTTGTAGAGAATATTGGAACGTATTACATGAATGATGGAATAAATTTAACTGGCGCAGCCTTGAATCCGTATGATTCTACTTATATTTTTATTGGGTTTACCGATATTAAAGCGTTGAATGTGAATACGGGAGAATTAGTTTCAAGTGCGCCTTTAACTAATCCTATAGCACCCAGCTACTTCGATAATTTTAGATTTAATAATTCAGATTCCACCATGTATGGGTTAGCGAGAAGAAATCAAACGAATCCAACAACCGGAACTATTACTGGTAGTATGTATTTAGCCAGTGTAAATCCATCAACCGGAATTATAACCCAAATTTCCCCCAATTCAATTGGACAAGGTTTTGCTTATGCAGGCAGCGCAATTGATCCCTATGAAATGGTTTATTACTATTCAAATGGCTCACAGTTAGTGGGGTTAGATTTATATTCAGGTCTTATTTATTCCTCACCAACGATCGTTTTTCCTAACGGTGAAACCGGATTTAGCAATTTCGTTTTTAGCTGTGCTGATTCTTCCTTGTATGGGTTGGCCAGCAAATTGTATTACTCCTATGTCTATGATGCTTCGATCAATCAAACCGTTCAAGTTTTGGACTCTGCATCTGCTCGATTGGCAAAAATAAATCCTCAAACCGGACTAGTTACGATTATATCTCCCACATCTTTGTCTAGTTCCTCTTATTCCTTGAATGGCGGCGCAGCTATCGATCCGGTATCCATGACGTATTATTATAATACAGGAGGAAATTTTGTAGGTGTCTCTTTAATTACTGGACTAGAAACAAGTAATCCAGGATTTACTTTTGAAGATGGTACTTATTTTGACATGGTTCGAAATGTACAAAACTGTCAAGAGGTTTCTCCAACGAGGTTAAATAGTTCGGCGTCAACCAATGGTTTAGAAAAAGAAGAATTGGTGGTCTTTCCTAATCCATTTCATGAAAATGTAACCATACAATGCCCTTCAGGAATTGAATCCATTCAATTGTTGTCAATGGATGGACGAGTGTTTTATCACAAGCAAATATCATCTCAAGAAACGTGTACACTCGATCTTTCATTTTTAAATACAGGGATGTATACCCTGCTAATCAATGATTCCATTTGCAGAAAAATTCATCGGCAGGAATAACATTCATTTGAGGTCGTTAAAAAATGATTTCGACTTTTATAGCTATCAATTCTTTTTTGAATTCTTTTCAATCGTTCCATTTGAGAAAAGAGGCCTACCTTTTAATGCTTGAACGAGTGTAAAAACGGAAAGTAGTCCATAAAATGCAGCAACAAGAATCGTTGCTTTGGTATTCTTCAACAGATAAAAAGAAATCAGGGGAATAACCTGTAAAGCATGCATGCCAATAAAATGGGCTATTCTTGGATCTCCAAATTTTGTACTCCAATTCAACAGGGGAATTCCTGGTCCTCCATCTTCACCGCCAATGGTATGCGTGAGTTTTGACCCCATTACAAATCCCTCAAAAGAGAAAATTACAAAAATGAAAATGCCCAAACGTATTGCCCAAACATAATAATTAGGAAGTTGTGGAAAATCGTTGGTAAAGAATAGGAACCCTACATATGCAGTATAAATGGTAACAATGGAAGCGGCCAAAGCCATCATAGAATATAGAACGGCATAAGTAGGTGTACTTAAATTGTAATGAGATAATTCCCCTTTATTAGCTTGGATGGCAATATATACAATCTCGAATCCTAATAGAATAATTACGGTCCAATTGAATAGATTAATATTAAACGTTGGTAAATAATGACAATACCACGCCATGGCCCATGAAAAAAGAAAAGTAGAGAAGGCAAACTTAAAGGGCTTTATCCACGCATTTACATGGTAAACTTGTACGGTTGTGATGCGAGATAACAATAAAAACAAGACAGCTAACACAAAACAGCATAATCCGAAATAAAACATTGTTTCATTTCTTGTTTTTAATTGTTGAATAAAAAGTATCATTTATATCGATATGTAATGAACCCACAGAATGGTTCTTATTATTGTGGAGCACGCTGCTCTAAAGCTAATTTTTCAAGTTTCAAAAGTGTTGTGTTACCAACTCCATGCAGACCCATTAGTTCTGTTTTACTGTATGTCAGAGCCTCTTCTAATGAAAAAATAGCTGCTTGTACAAATGCTCTTCGAGCTGGTGCAGAAAACTGAGATAGAAAAGGATTAAGCAATTCCTTATTTTTTTCACAAATAGGACAAATAGTACAAGCCGAGCGTTTAAAAAAAATATGACCGTTAATACAGTTTTTTTTTATTTCCATGCCATACTCTTAATTGACTATTGAAATTGGTTGAACCAAAATTAAAGTTAAGATTTAACTTCTTCTTTCAATCTAGGAACTCTCAGACTTATAAATGATATTCCACCAAACAGCAATAGCAATAGAATTGAACTAAATAAGGATAATGATTCACCAGTTGCATAAGAAGTAGGTTCAAATTTCCACTCAATTTTGTGCTTCCCAGCTGGAATAATAGCTCCTCGTAAAATGTAATTGGCCCTAAAAATCTTATCCGTTTTTTTACCATCAATATAGCAATTCCAACCTTCTGGATACCAAATTTCACTAAATACGGCCGGTAATGATGTTTTAGAATCCGAATTATAAGTTAATTGGTTCGTTCCATATTTCGTTAATACAATTTTATCCGTTGGCTGTTTAGTTTGTTTTCCAAGTTCATTTGCAAACCCACTTGTTTCTTTCCCGTTCACCACCACCGAATTCTTTGAATCAAATCCTTTCAACGCTTTCATTTCCTCATTGGCATTGTTGGCAAGAATCACTTTTGATACAAACCAAGCATTTCCATTCGCTTGGTTATTCAGAACGGGCTCTTTCGTTTTATCTAAAATAATATACTTTGTGTTCAACATGTTTAAAATTGGAGTGCTGTCCGGTAAAAGCATACCTGAAACAGAAAGTGTATCAAAAATCGCTTTGGCTTTTTCTTGGCTATCAATAGTTAACGAATCTAATCCGCGTAATTTTTGCATTTTAACCTGACTAATAAGTCGATTAACCGTTTGCATTTCGTTTCCAATATAGAAATCGATTATTTCTTGATAACGCTTCAATTTGGCTCCATGATATCCACCAATGCTTTTGTGAAAGTAACTCGTAGAAGTTTCATTAAATGGGTTATTGAAATTAAATACCCGATAATCCGTATTTAATCCTAGAATACTGTAATCAGCAAGTTGTTTCAAGGATGCATCATCTTCAATGGATTCATATAAATTATACGATTTCATTTGCTGTGCAAAGGAAGAACTTAATGTCGCAAAATTAGGTACTGATTTTTTTTCAGAAGCAAGGATGAATTTATCCGCATTTTCAGGTGCATAAGGGAGTCCTGCCGTTTGTTTTTCCTCATAACTTAAATACCCCATGTCTCCTTCTTCATTATTCAGGTATCTTTTACTTATCGACATTTGGTCAATTAATACCAAAACCGCTATTCCTGCGATTACGAACAAAGGCTTAATCTTACCTTTAAAGAATAAGAAAAATAATAAACCGGCAAGCGCAATAAACAAGAACGATCTACCTATGTCAGCCCTAAATATTTCTATACGAGCATCTACCAATGTTGATTTTATTCCGTTAATCATTTCGATTTTATCGGCTTCTTTCACTGATCCTGCGGCATCACTAAACTGTTTGATTTCTTCTGACTTCAAGAATGATCCTGCGATTGAAGGCGAGATATAAAGTATCGCCAATAATCCTAAAATTGCTCCAGTACCAATTAACCAAGTTTTTTGATTTCCCCAAACCCCTTCTTTTTTTGTTAGTTTATCAATAAACAATAAAGCCATAGCCGGTACGATAACTTGAAGAATCACCAAGATCATTTTAGAATCTCGGAACTTATTGTACATAGGAAAATGGTTCAGGAAAAGATCATTCATGAAATTTTCTTTTCCAACCAAAAATAGAATAACAAAACCCAAGGCTAAAAAAGGCCATTTTAGGGAGTCTTTCACAAAAACGAGTCCGAGAAGAAATAAAGCAAACATGATTGCACCCATATAAATAGCACCCCCGCTAAAACGTTGTCCACCCCAATATTGGCTGCTTTGAGCAACTTGTTCAGCATAATCTGAGTCAAGTTTTTCCATAGCAGATTCGTTATTTCCGATATAGTCATCTTTACCTCCTTTAGCATTGGGAATGAATACAGAAAGGAATTCTCCTGGAGCGTAATTGTATTCGAGTATATAATCTGTATTAAGTCCTTTTTGTGTTGACGCTTCTTTCTTTTTACCATCTGGTTCGATTGTTAAATCGGTCGCACCTCGCGTGGTATATTTACTATATTCATAGGTGGTAAGCAAGTTGCTAGCAGAAGGTAAAACACCAATGATGCCCGCAATTGTTAATGCTCCAAGTGTTTTGCCTAAATCAATAAATTGTTTCGAAACCAGTAAACGAATGGTTTCACCTATAGCAACTGCGCCCAAAAGAATAGCGAGATAATACGTAATTTGAAGGTGATTGGATGTTAGGTTAAGTCCAAAAAATAAGGCGAAAATAATTGATCCAATCAGCCAACGACCCCTGAAGGCAAGAATCATCCCTCCCAATGCTGGCGCCATATAGGCCACTGCATTTACTTTTGTCATGTGTCCAGCTCCGATATAAAGAATATTAAATGATGAAAAACCAAAGGCGATTGCACCAACGATACTTAGCCATGGATTAAGCCTTAGGCAAAGGGCAAAAATATAAAAACCGAGCATGGATATAAATAAAACACCAACCGGAATCGGTAAACCTAATTTTAAAAATCGATCCACAAAAACTAATAAATTGGATTCATGTGTAACAGAAACTTGGTATGCTGGCATTCCTCCAAACATGGAATTGGTCCACAAAGGTTCTGAACCATTTTGAATGCGGTAATCCACGATTTCTTTAGACATTCCTTGAAATTGTTTTACATCACTTTGTTTGAGTGTATATCCATCGAACAAGGGACTAAAGTAAATACTAGATAGCGCGATGAAAAGTACGATAGCTATAGCGTGAGGAGCAATTTTTTTTAGGAATTCCATAAGTTTAATTTTTCTTTCAGTCGTGAAATTAATAAGAATATTGAATTTAGTTTGGTTTTTCAAGGTGGAAATATTTCCACTTAATTACTTTAAGGGTGTTAAAAACAAGATGTTGATTACTTTTTGACTACTTTTTGACAGTGAATTGGAAATCAGATTAGATTTACAGAAATTTTAAATATGAATCTATGAAACATGTATTAGCTGTTTTTCTCTCACTCTCTACTTTTCTTTGTTATGCTCAGCCAACCCAAACCGTTCGCGGTAAGGTGTATGATGCTGAAACTAATTATCCGCTGGCCGGAGTTCGAGTACAAGTGTTGACAGCCGATACCAATGCTCGTTATTTGGGTGGAACGGATGCAATGGGGGAGTTTACCCTGAAAAAAATACCAATAGGGAAACATAGGTTGGTAGCGAAATTTAATTCATATGAATCCAATACCATCACCATTGAGGTTAATTCTGGGAAAGAGTTAATAGTAAATATTCCATTAATGGAAGCAATCATTACAAAAGAAGAAATTGTGGTAACAGCCCGTAAAAAGGGCGAAGTATTGAATGAAATGGCTGTTTTGTCGGCACAGCAGTTTAGTGTTGAAGAAACAAATCGCTATCCTGGTTCGCGTATGGATCCTGCACGTATGGCGTCTAATTTTGCTGGAGTACAAGGAGCGGACGATTCTCGAAATGATATAGTGGTTAGAGGAAACTCACCCTTGGGTGTCGTTTATCGCGTGGAAGGTATTGATATCCCAAACCCATCTCACTTTGCCGTGTCAGGAAGTACTGGGGGGCCCGTTTCTATCTTGAATAATAAGATATTAGGGAATTCCGACTTTTTCATGAGTGCTTTTCCTGCTGAATATGGTAACAGTACTTCAGGTGTTTTTGACTTGAAATTGCGCAACGGAAATAACAATAAACATGAATTTACAGGGCAATTTGGATTATTTGGATTGGAAGCGTTAGCAGAAGGTCCAATGGGAAAAAACGGAAATTCAAGTTATCTCGTTATGGGGAGATATTCTAGTTTGGCATTATTTCAAAAAATCGGCGTAACGATTGGAACAGATGCAGTACCTGTATATGGAGATGGGGCTTTTAAATTCAATTGGAAGTTAAAAAAAGGTGGTCAACTTTCATGGTGGGCTATGGGTGGAAAAAGTAACATTGATATTTTAATTTCAGAACAAAAAGAATATACGAAAGAGTTTTATGGTGAAGGAGATCGAGATCAGTATTTTGGGACAAGCATGTATGTTTCTGGTTTAAGTTACAAGAAATCACTAAACCCAAAAACGTATATTTCTGCTACTATATCAGGTTCTAGAGAAGAACAACACGCACGTCATGTCTATCTGCATAGAAGCTTGCAAGTCAATGGAGCTGATACAACAATTCGAGTTGATAGCTCTTTTAATATGCTGCGATTTAACTTTCAAACCATGAAGTTATCCGGTTATTTCGCCATTAATCACAAAATCAATAAACGGAATTTAATTAAGGCAGGTGTAAACTTTGATGTCATTTCGTTGAACCAAATAGACTCTGTATTATCCAATTTAGATGACCGAAACAGTTGGATGACCAGATGGGATTATGCTGGTAAGGCACTATTAGTTCAACCATTTGCTCAATGGAAATGGAAAATTAATGAGAATATGGATTTGACCGCAGGTATTCATGCTCAATATTTTAGTTTAAGCAATAGTTTGAGTCCGGCAGAACCGAGACTTGGGTGGAAATATAGAATGAGAGGCGAACAATCATTATTTGCAGGAGCTGGACTCCATAGTCAGACCCAACCTTATTATACGTATACATATGACCCCGATTACGATGGAAATTCTCATAACTTAAAAATGGACTTCTCAAGAAGTTTGCATTCAGGTTTGGGTTATGAAAAATCTTTTGGTCCTGGTTTAAATTTCAAAACAGAAGCATATTATCAATACCTTTATAACTTACCTATTAGCGCTGGAAACAGTTCATTCTCGCTGGTGAATGCAGGAGGAGGGTTTGCTCGCGTTTTTCCAAATGATACACTTGTAAATGCTGGTAAAGGAGTGAATTATGGGGTAGAATTCACTTTGCAAAAGTATTTCAGTAAAAGCTTCTTTTTTATGTTGTCTGCAAGTGTATATGATTCAAAGTATCAAGCAGGTGATGGGAAATGGAGAAACACCTCTTATAAAGGATCTAATATTTCAAATTCAATAGACCTTTCATACGTATGGAACGTTCTTGCTGGTAAAGAATTTAATATTAGCAAAAAACAAGTCATTGGTTTAGGGGCAAAAATCACGCGAGCGGGAGGAAAACGCTATGGTCTTGTTGATGTAGCACAAACCGAGGCTTCAAAAGACATAATCTTTCAAGATAGTTTATTCAATGAATTGACATTTAGAGATTATTTCAGAGTGGATTTAAAAATAAGTTGGAGGATGAATACACAAAAATTAACGCATGAATTTGGGTTGGATTTAGTGAATTTATTAAATACGAAAAACCTTCTAAGCCTAGCTTATGCTCCTAGATTAGATCCTAATGATACATCTGACCCAATTGCACAAAAATCTCAGCTAGGTAGGTTACCAATTTTCTACTATAAAATAGATTTCAAATTAAAAGGAAAGGAGTAAAATCTAATCCCAAGAAGGACAACTTCCACAACTGTTAGTCGGGCGTATATAAAACAATGCGCCCACTAAAATATTTCCTTCTACGTAACCGATTGTTTGCCGCGCATAGGCACTATAATCAGCAGGCCTAGTTTTAACATGATTTTGCGCCAACACGCCCAAAGAAACATTTGTTTGAATATAGAAGTGCTTAAAAAATTCAAAACGGAGCCCACCGTGACCAGACAGTCCTAGACCAGAAAGCGAAACGGTTTGGACATCTTTTTCGCCGCCAAAGGTAAAATCATTTACAGATAAAATTACGCCTGTAGAAACACCTAATAACCCAGACAGTGTAAAGTAATCTCGATTATTCCTGACAAGATTTCGCACGCGCGTTATTTCCGCTCGTATGTAATTTTGGCCATTGGTGTTTTCGTAATGAAATTTAGTCTCTTCTGTTTTCACAATTTCATCCGCGTAACTCCCTGACCAATTTGGGTCAACACCGGAATTAATTTTACCATCGAGTAAATATTCTTGACCATGTACCATCACATATTTCAAATGGTCATAACCAATCGAAAGATTCCAGTAATTGGCGAAATTATATCCGATCCTAAAATTAAACTGCGGAACCGTAAATTTATCTGGACTAACGTACTCGCTCAATTTAGTGCTGGGTCTATCAACTGCTTTTACGCCTTTCAATGTAAAATTATATCCAGTCCCTACAAAGTTGATATTACTCCGTGTGTAGGCAGATCGGTTGTAGCCCCAGGAAACAAAAGCAGTTCCCTCAGCCATCGAATTTTTCGCCTTTTTTTTATAATTGCCTTTATAGTAACGTTGTGATATACCTGAATTGGCAATCATTCCAATAAATATCAAAAGCGCTACATTTCGGTTTACCGATGTAAAAATTCTTTCCATTCCTTTTGTGTTAACACTTTTTCAAGTTTGAAATGAGCAAATTTGTTGTTCGAATAAAATTCAACCAATCCAAAGCCTTCAGCAAAAATGGAGGTAGCTTCTGTGCTGATTGTTGTTTCTTTTTTAGTGAAAATATTTACCATCGTTAGCCTTTTAAAGTCGCTATAGAAAATGGCTTTTCGTTTTTCTTCATCCATTACCAGGTAATCCACATTTTTCTTTTGAACTTTTCTTTTCAATTCATCTAAAATCAATGTGGAATCGATGTGTCCTGGGTATTTGGAAGCAAACCAGGTTTGTTCAGTATCAGTAAATGGAAAAAGTTTAGTTTTCACTAAAATAGCTTGTGTTTTCAGGTTTTTTCTATTTACAACCATATGATCAATCACATTCAGTGAATCATAGTTATAGTTATAAGCTTCAATAATTCTTCCGGTAGATGCATATTTCTCCACAACGATGTGATGCCCTTTTGAATCTTTTATCCCATAAATTCGATGGAATTCTTCATCCAGACCATTGGCAATATTTCTGTAACAATATATCCGCGGAACGCTATCGTATGGATAAAAATAATTGATATATGGATGCACCGATTTTAAGTCCTGTTGTTTCTTGGAACTATCTCCGCAGGATGCGATTACGATTACAAAAAGTACAAAGCCTATTATTTTCATGATGACATTTTCAAAAATGCTACTTCTTGTTCAGTTAGATGTCTAAACATTCCACGTGGGAGGTCTTTTTTCGTTAATCCGGAAAATTGCACGCGATCTAATTTTACTACTTTATATCCAATGGCTTCGAACAATCTGCGAACCACACGATTTTTACCTGAGTGAAGTTCCACTCCCGCTTCATATTCCGTTCCTCCTTCTATGAAACTTGCTTTGTCGCAATTGGTCTTTCCATCCTCTAAAACTACCCCTGCAACCAGTTTGTCTAAATCTTCCTTTTTAATGGGCTTGTCTGTTTCAACATGGTAAATTTTTACTGCTTGGTAACGAGGATGAGTTAGTTTTTTAGCCATATCACCATCATTCGTAAATAGAAGTAGGCCAGTTGTTTCTCTGTCTAGTCTTCCAACAGGGTAAACGCGCTCTCTACATGCTTTCTTCACTAAGGTCATAACCGTTTTTCTACCCCGAGGATCGTCCATGGTTGTTATAAAACCTTTTGGTTTGTTCAATAAAACGTAGCGTTTTTTTTCTGCATTGATGGTTTCTCCATCATATTGAACTACGTCTTCTGGTTTGATTTTATAACCCAATTCAGTGATAATCTCACCATTAACAGAAACAACACCGGTTTGAATAAGCACATCAGCTTCTCTGCGTGAGCAAACCCCGGCATTGGATAAGTATTTATTTAATCGTATCGCATCTTCATTAAAGGTTGGAAGTGGATCACCTTTTTTAACGCGTTGTTTGAATTCGATGTATTTACGTTTGTCACGCGCTTTAATTTCCTTTTCACCCCCATTATCTTTTTTGAAAGTGCTTGAAGACTTTTTTTGATCCGGCTTTTTAGGACTGGAAGTTGTTGTTTTTTTCTGAGAATCGGGTTTGCGTCTGATCATTTTTTTTTCTGAATAATTTGGTTAGATGATAAAGCCATCTACAATGTGAATCTCTTTAACAACGTTGTCTATGATTAAAAAAAGTATGCGATACTCGGTAAAATCTTCAAAATCAACGATTGCTTGATTGTCTTTTTTATCAATAATGAACATTAATTTATTGGACGGATAATCAAATGTCTCAGGATCCAAATAACGAGTCATTTCGAAGCTGTAAAAGTCTTTGTATAAATTTAAAACTTCTGCTTTTGTCATTCCAACTTTTGCGCCTTCTTTCGTTTTGAATTTCGGGTCTTTAATAGATACCCGATTTAATTTCATCGTTTTTACTTTATCTTCTCCTTCATCCTCTTGAAACCAAATATGATAAGGAGTACCTGAAATAGTGATATCAAATTCTACACTAAAATCACCTGCTTCAAAGGTTAAGGGTTGCCCACAAAGTTTTGAGACCTCGCTTACACTTGCTCCGAGTTTTAATGAACCAATCGTGTTGTAATTAACTTCGAATTGAGAAAAACTAGTCGAAGCAATAAAAAGAAGAAAAAGAAATGGGGTGATTTTCATGATGTTTAATTTACAGTGATAAACGCAAAGATAGCGAAAAACGTTGACTTACCAAGTAGGGTAAAACGCATTGGGAATATGCTCAATTTCTGTCTGAAAGGAGTTGTGAACGATTGAAATGATATCAAAACGAGTGTCTAAAGAAATAGCGTTTTCTTTAAGATAATGATCTGCTACTTGAATGATTTGCTTTTGTTTAGATCGGGTAACCGCTCGCCAAGGTTCACCAATTTGATTGGTTTGGCGCGTTTTAACTTCAATAATAATAATTTCATTGTTTTTTTGTGCTACAATATCGATTTCATATTTCTTGAATCGAACATTTCGATTTAATAAGGTAAATCCATTTTGAATTAAATACTTACAAGCTAATTCTTCCCCCCAATTACCTAGTTCAACAGTGTCCATTAATTTTATTTTGATTATTGAATTTACGAAATATTTGCAATTGACTAAAAAGAAATTTTACTTTTGTTAAAAAAAACAATCAATGAAATTTGCAACAAAAGCCATACATGCAGGGGTACAACCTGATCCTGCAACCGGAGCAATCATGACTCCTATTTATCAAACATCAACGTATGTTCAAGATGGCGTTGGTAATCACAAGGGGTATGAGTATTCACGTACATTAAATCCGACAAGACATGCATTGGAGCAAAACATTGCGGCAATTGAAAATGGTAAATATGGTGCGTGTTTTGGTTCTGGATTGGCGGCGATTGATTGCGTTATAAAAATGTTAAATCCAGGGGATGAAGTAATATCTACGAACGATTTATACGGAGGATCATATCGGATTTTTAAAACGATTTTTGAGAAATACGGGATCAAATTTCATTTTGTAAATATGCAAAATACAGCTGATGTAGAAGCTCATGTCAATACGAATACAAAAATTATTTGGGTAGAAACTCCTACCAATCCAATGATGAATATTGTGGATATCGAAGCGATGGCTCAAATTTCGAGGAAAGCAGGTGCATTGTTGTGTGTAGATAATACGTTTGCCACTCCCTATTTGCAAACACCTTTAGATTTAGGGGCAGATATTGTTATGCATTCAGTAACGAAGTATTTAGGCGGACACTCAGATGTGGTGATGGGTGCACTTGTCACATCCAATGACGAAGTAGCTAAAGAAATGTATCGTATTCAGAATTCATCAGGTGCTGTGACAGGTCCGATGGATTCATTTTTAGTTTTGCGCGGAATTAAAACGTTGCATTTGCGCATGCAAAGACATTGTGAAAATGGAGAAAAGGTAGCCCGTTTTCTTAAAAATCATTCAAAAATAGACAACGTATATTGGCCTGGTTTTGAATCTCATCCCAACCATGATGTGGCAAAAAAACAAATGAGAGGTTTCGGCGGTATGATATCGTTTACTTTAAAAGGAAATAAATTGGAAGACGCTTTATCGATCGTTAAAAAGGTTCATTTATTTGCTTTGGCTGAATCGTTGGGTGGGGTTGAGTCATTAATTGGACATCCTGCAACAATGACGCACGCATCCATTCCTAAAGAAATCAGGGAACAAAGTGGTGTTGTTGATTCTTTGATTCGATTAAGTGTAGGGGTAGAGGATGCAGAAGATTTAATAGCTGATCTAGAAAAAGCGCTGAATTAAAGTTCGGCGCTCACGTTTTCTAATTCTGAATAAAATTCAGCTCCAAAAGCTCGAACTAAAGGCTCTTTGAGAAATTTAAAAACAGGGACATTCAGTGAATCTCCGCATGAGCAGGCAGGTGAGCAAATATCCCACTCCTCATAATTGAGTGCAGTATAGTCATTAAATTTCTTTGTGCGAATCGGGTATAAATGGCAAGATATTGGTTTTTTAAATTGCGTTGCACCCTGCTTATTTGCTTCCTCAATCGCACATTTTGCAATTCCATTTTCAAATTGTACAAATACACATTCTTTTTCGTTGACTAGGGAGGTTACCGGTTCGTCATCATCATCCAAATAATAGACATCTGTTTTCTCAATAACGTCAATTCCTTCCTGACGCATGAATGGTTTTATTTTCTCCAAGTCATTTTGAATGAGTTCAACTTCTTTCCAATTTAATGGAGCACCAGCATCTCCCTCTACACAACACGCACCTTTGCAAGCGTTTAAATCGCACACAAATTTTCGTTCAAAAATTTGTGTTGAAATTATTTTATCTCCTATTTCTATTAACATCTTTTCTGAAAAACGGCTAAATTAATCTATTTTTATTTGGTTTTTCATTAGAAATGATATATATTTGCAACAGAATTTTAATGATTATGAACGAGGGGACGAAAGTCCCCTCTTTTATTAGGCTATGATTGATAAGAAAAAAGTACTAAAACTGATTGATGAGCGGATTCAGGAATTGGATGCGAATCTGTATGTTGTAGATTTGACAATCAGTGCCGCGAACGTTATTCATGTTACTATAGACAAGATATCAGGTCGCGTTTCAATAGAAGAGTGCATGTCGATTTCTCGAAATATTGAACATAATTTAGATCGAGAAAAAGAAGATTTTGAATTAAATGTTTCTTCAGCTGGATTGGATCGCCCTCTAATACATTGGAATCAATACAGGAAACACCAAGGTAAACGCGTAAAAGTGGTGACAACAGAAGGTAAGAAAATTGAAGGGCAATTAGTACAGGTAGAACAAGATTTTATTCGGTTAGAAAACGAGAAGACTGTTAAAATCGAAGGAACTAAGAAAAAAGAGACAATTACGGAAGAATTTGTACTTCCATTTAATCAAATAAAAGAAACAAAAATTGTAATTTCATTCAATTAACGTTAGATGCTATGAATAATGCTGAATTGACCGACTCGTTTTTAGAGTTTAAAGAATTAAAAAATATCGATAAACAAACCATGCAACATGTCCTAGAGGATGTGTTTCGGTCTATGTTTAAAAAGAAATTTAACACAGATAAACATATTGATATCATTGTTAATATTGATAAAGGAGATGTTCAAATTTTCTTGAATAAAGAAATTGTAGATGATGGTGAGGTAGAGGATCCAAATACGGAAATCGCTTATTCAGATGCAATTAAAATTGAACCTGATTTTGAAATCGGAGAAGAAGTAACAGAGGAATTCAAATTTGCTGACTTCGGAAGAAGAAGCATACTTTCTTTGCGTCAAAACCTGATCTCTCGTATCATGGAGTTAGAGAAAGATAGTCTTTACAAAGCTTATAAAGAGCGTGTTGGTGAAATTATCACCGGTGAAGTTTATCAAGTATGGAAAAAAGAAATCTTGGTCTTGGATGATGAAGGAAATGAATTAATATTACCTAAGTCTGAACAAATTCCATCGGATTATTTCAAAAAAGGGGAAGGTGTTCGTGCAGTTGTTGCTAAAGTGGATATGCGAAATTCTACTCCTGTAATTATTTTGTCTCGAACAGCTCCTGAATTTTTAGAGCGATTGTTCGAATTGGAAGTTCCAGAAGTTTTTGACGGATTGATTACAATTAAACGAATCGTTAGAGAGCCAGGAGAAAGAGCAAAAGTAGCAGTAGAGTCATATGATGATCGTGTAGATCCTGTTGGAGCTTGTGTAGGGATGAAAGGTTCGAGAATTCATGGTATTGTACGTGAATTAAGAAATGAAAATATTGATGTGATTAATTTTACGACGAATCCACAATTATTGATTCAACGTGCTTTATCACCTGCTAAAATTACTTCAATTGAATTAAATGAAGGCGACAAGCGTGCGAAAGTTTTCTTGAAACCGGATCAAGTTTCACTAGCTATTGGTAAAGGCGGAAATAACATCAAGTTAGCAGGTCGCTTGAGTGGCTATGAACTAGATGTATATAGAGATGGTGAGGTTGATATTGAAGATGTTGATTTAGAAGAGTTTGCAGATGAAATTGATAGCTGGATTTTAGATGAATTGAAAGCGATTGGTTGTGATACTGCAAAATCAGTAATTGAAATTGGTGTTGAAGATTTAGTTCAACGAACTGATTTAGAGCACGAAACAGTTGAAGAAGTGATTCGAATTTTACGTTCAGAATTTGAATAAGAATTAAAGAACCTCTTGAACTAGGACTATTATAAAGAAGAGTTAAAAATTATGGCTGGTAAACCAATACGTTTAGGAAAAGCTGCGAGTGAACTTAATGTGGGTGTTTCGACACTTGTTGAGTTTTTAGAGTCGAAAGGGATAAAAATTGATTTAAATCCAAACACAAAATTGGAAGAAGATCAAATGAATTTGTTGCGCGGTGAATTTTCGGCAGATGTTGATTTGAAAGAACAATCAAAAAATTCTATGGCTTCTCGTGAAAAACGAGAAACGCTAAGCTTGAAAGATACGCGTGAGATTGAAATCAAGCAGGAAGCACCGGTAGAGGAGGAAGAAGAAGAGGAAACACCTATCAATCTTGAAGAGATTAAACGATCTGTTCTGGAACCAGTAGAGGTAAAACCAGCTCCAGTTGAGACCAATACAGGTGTTAACGTAGTAGGTAAGATTGACTTGGATGCCCTTAACCAAAAAACAAGGCCTGATAAGAAAAAAGTTGAGCCAACTCCTACGCCTGAACCTATCGTAGAACAACCAGAGCCGGAACCAGTTAAAATTGAAGAGCCAGAAGTTAAAATAGAGGAAGCTCCAAAGGTTGAGAAACCGACTGAAATTGAAACTATTCGTGTTGAGCGTAAGGTGTTAACTGGGCCAACTGTACTAGGTAAAATTGAATTACCTGTCGAAAAGCCAAAAGTAAGTGCCGCTGAGTCCGCTGAGGAACAACGAAGAAAAAGAAAACGAATTAAGAAAATTGAAAATCCAGCTCCAGGTGCTGCTAAGCCAAGTGGATTTAATAAAGAGCCTCAGAAAGGGAAAGTTGAAAAACAAGAAATAAAAGAGGTAGATATTCAAAAAGAGATCAAAGATACCTTGGCTCGTTTATCAAATCAAGGTGGAAAATCAAAAGCTTCTAAAAATCGTAGAGCGAAAAGAGATATCGTTTCACAGCGTCGTCAAGAAGAGATGGCAGCTGCTGAAATGGAAGAAAAAATCTTGAAACTTACTGAGTTTGTTACCGTTTCAGAATTGGCATCCATGATGAACGTGCAATCTACTCAAGTAATTTCAGCATGTATGTCCCTTGGAATTTTTGCATCGATCAATCAACGTATTGACGCAGAAACAATTCAAATAATTGCAGATGAATTCGGGTATGAAACTCAATTTGTGAGTGCTGAAATCGCTGAATCTATCAAAGTTCAAGAAGATACAGAAGATCAATTGGTTGAACGTCCTCCGATTATTACCGTAATGGGGCATGTCGATCATGGTAAAACTTCCCTATTAGATAAAATTAGAAATGCGAATGTTACGGAAGGTGAGGCAGGGGGAATAACCCAACATATTGGAGCTTATTCGGTAACATTGAAGGATGGTAGAAGAATGACTTTCCTTGATACGCCTGGTCACGAAGCATTTACTGCAATGCGTGCTCGTGGTGCTCAAGTTACAGACGTTGCCATCATTATTGTTGCAGCGGATGATGACGTAATGCCTCAAACAAAAGAAGCGATTTCTCATGCGCAAGCGGCAGGCGTTCCGATGGTTTTTGCAATTAATAAAATTGATAAACCGGGTGCAAATCCAGATAAAATCCGTGAGCAATTATCAGCCATGAATATTTTGGTTGAAGATTGGGGTGGTAAATACCAAGTACAAGAAATTTCAGCTAAACAAAATTTAAATATTGATGCGCTACTAGACAAAGTGTTGCTAGAGGCAGAAATGTTGAACTTAAAGGCAAATCCTGATAAAAATGCGGTGGGAACGGTAATAGAATCTTCTCTTGATAAAGGAAAAGGTTTTGTTACCAATTTACTAGTAGAATCAGGTACTATGCGTGTAGGAGACGTGATTTTAGTAGGTAGATACTACGGAAAAGTGCGTGCTATGCATGACGAACATGGGCGACCAGTTAAAGAAGCTGGACCATCTCGACCTGTATCAATTTTAGGTATTAGTGGAGCACCAAGTGCTGGAGATAAATTCAACATTCTTGATGATGAGAAAGAAGCTAAAACTATCGCTACAAAAAGAGAACAGTTATATAGAGAACAGGGTCTACGAACTACTAAACATATTACATTAGATGAGATTGGTCGTCGATTAGCCATCGGAGATTTCAAAGAGTTGAATGTAATTGTGAAAGGAGATGTGGATGGTTCTATTGAGGCGTTGTCCGATGCATTATTGAAATTATCAACCGAAGAAATTCAAGTGAAAATTATTCACAAAGGAGTTGGTGCGATTTCAGAGGCTGATGTCAATTTAGCTTCGGCATCAGATGCCATTATAATTGGATTCCAGGTTAGACCAACCGTTACAGCACGTAAAATGGCAGAAAATGAACAAATCGATATTCGATTATATTCTATCATTTACAAGGCTATTGAAGAAATCAAGGCAGCGATGGAGGGAATGTTATCTCCTGATATCGAAGAGAAAATTGTGGGGTCTGCCGAAATTCGTGAAACCTTTGATATTACCAAGGTGGGTACGATTGCTGGATGTTATGTTATGGATGGAACCATTAAAAGATCTTCTAAAATACGCGTAATTCGTGATGGAATCGTCGTTCATACAGGTGTTCTAGGATCGCTTAAACGATTCAAAGATGATGTTCGGGAAGTGAAAAACAACTATGAATGTGGATTGAATATCGATAAATTTAATGATATTAAAATTGGAGATATTGTAGAAGCATTTGAAGAAGTAGAGGTAGCTAGAAAACTCTAAGCTCTGATTCGCTTAGGTTGTACGGCTGTACCTAATAATTCCTCCCAGCAAATATTTTTCTCTGACAATAAATCGGTATGAACAGAATACTGTGTGCTTCCATCTGGAAATGGAATGCGTTCTATGGATTCATCTAATTGTTCATTCGGATTTTCTTTTTGAAGGAAAAGCATTAGTGGATTAAACCATGAAGCAGACAAGATTACTACCGTTTCAAATGAAAGCGAGCCTGCTTTTACTTGGCAATTTACATGTATTTCATTTTCAAATGAGTTGAACTCGATTCGTGTAATTTGATTTGTTCTATTTTCCATGTTTCTTAATTTTAAACAAAGGTGCTACTTGAAGTACGTAAACTATTTACGTGGATAAATTATTTTCTTGAAATTCTTCTTGAATTTGGGTTAAGTATCCTTTCTTTGATGAAAACGCTAGTCAATAAAGTGAATCATTTTACTTATTTTCGCGTGTAAATTAAACATATGCGCCCTTTTAGAACTATTTGGACAAACGAGGAAAAATTTGTTGAAGTAATAGATCAACGCAAATTGCCTCATTCTTTCGAGGTAATTCAACTCAAGTCATATAAAGATGCTGAAATAGCCATTAAAAACATGACAGTGCGTGGTGCGCCTCTAATCGGAGCGACTGCAGCATATGGTATTTATTTGGCTGTACGTGAAATGATTGAAAATGAAGAAGAAGGAGGTTTTTTAGATCAAGCATTTTCGGATCTTCGTGCATCACGACCAACAGCAGTAAATTTATTTTGGGCATTGGATAAAATGAGGGAAGCTCTTGATAATTCAACTGATTTCATAAGTACCTCTTGGGAGATGGCCGCTCAAATTGTAGAAGAAGATGTGGAAACTTGTCGCATGATAGGGGTTCATGGCCTACCAATAATTGAAGAAATTGCGAAGAAGAAAATGGGTGAGCCCGTTCATATATTAACGCATTGTAACGCTGGAATGTTAGGGTGTGTGGAATGGGGCACCGTAACCTCACCTATATATCAAGCGCATCAAAAAGGAATTAAGGTACATGTTTGGGTAGATGAAACCCGACCAAGAAACCAAGGATCAAATTTAACGGCTTACGAATTGACCAAACACGGAATTCCACATACATTGATCGTGGATAATGCGGGAGGACATTTAATGCAGCATAAAATGGTTGATTTGGTTTTAGTTGGAACCGATAGAACAACAAGAAATGGGGATGTTGCCAATAAAATCGGTACCTATTTAAAAGCTCTTGCTGCACATGATAATCAAATTCCATTCTATGTAGCTTTACCTTCAACGACACTTGATATGAGTATTCGTGACGGCTTGAGCGAAATACCGATTGAAGAAAGGGATCAAAATGAAGTAAAATATATAACGGGAAAGCGAGCTGATGGTCTTTTAGATACGGTGTTGATATGCCCAGAAACTACCTCGGCAAGTAATTTTGGTTTTGATGTGACTCCTTCAAAATACGTAACGGCTCTTATTACTGAACGGGGTGTTTGTTCAGCGAATGAATCCGGAATATTGTCCTTATTTCCAGAATATAAAGAGACCGATAAGTCATGAAATTTTTAATTGTTGGGTTAGGTAACCCTGGTGTCGAATACAGTGAAACACGACACAATATTGGTTTTAAAGTCGTTGAAAAATTAGTAGCCGATTTGGGGGGCACATTTTCTTCCTCCAAATTAGCTGACAGAGCGGAAGTGAAAATTAAAGGCAAGGCGTTAATTGTCATAAAGCCAACTACTTACATGAATTTAAGTGGGAAATCAGTCAACTATTGGATGCAGGCTGAAAAGATTCAGCGAGAGAATATGTTGGTTATTACGGATGATATTTCGTTGCCATTTGGTAAAATTCGTATGAAAGGAAAAGGAAGTGATGGAGGTCATAATGGATTGAAAGATATTCAGGCGGTACTTAATTCACAAGAGTATGCCCGACTTAGATTTGGAGTTGGGAATGATTTTTCACCGGGAAAACAAGCCGATTATGTATTGGGTAAATGGAAAGTAGAAGAGACAGAAGCATTAAGTGAAAGGGTTGGTATTGCCAGTGAAGCCGTGAAATCGTTTGCGACAATTGGGTTAGGATTGGCAATGACCCAATGGAATAATAAATAATTTCGATATCCACAATTCAATAAATTGTTATCTTTACAATAATTAAAAAGGTATGGGTTGTTCATCGTGTTCAAGTGGGGGAGGTACACCAAAAGGGTGTAAGAATAATGGTACTTGTAGCTCAGGTGGGTGCAATAAATTAGATGTATACGATTGGTTGGGCAATATGGCATTGCCAGATGGACAGTCTACTTATGACATGGTTGAAATTCGATTCAAAAATAGTCGAAAAGGTTTTTATCGCAATCAAAATGGCATTCAACTTCAAGTTGGAGATGTGGTGATTGTTGAAACCTCTCCAGGATATGATGTGGGTGTGATTTCTGTTGTTGGTGAATTGGCAAGGGTTCAAATTCGAAAAAAAGCCCCTGAAATTAAGCCATATGAAGCAAAAAAAGTACTAAGAATTGCTAATCAAGAAGAAATTGATAAATGGATTCAAGGTCGCACTTTAGAAAAAGATGTGATGTATCAAGCGCGTTCGTTGGCTGTGAATTTAAAATTGGAAATGAAAATTTCTGATGTGGAATATCAAGCAGACTTATCGAAAGCAACATTTTATTACACCGCTGAAGGTAGGGTAGATTTTAGACAGTTGATAAAGGATTTAGCAGATAAATTCAAAATTCGTATCGAAATGCGTCAAATTGGTTCTCGTCAAGAAGCTTCTCGGTTAGGAGGTATTGGTTCTTGTGGTAGAGAATTGTGTTGTTCAACTTGGTTGACAGATTTTAGAACGGTATCTACATCTGCTGCTCGTTATCAGCAATTGTCCTTAAATCCTCAGAAATTAGCCGGGCAATGTGGTAAATTGAAATGCTGTTTAAATTATGAATTAGACATGTATCTGGATACGATTAAAGAGTTTCCACGATCTGATGTACGATTGAAAACAGAAAAAGGAGTTGCTTTCCATATTAAAACCGATGTCTTTAAACGTCAAATGTGGTATGCGACTGAAGGAGAAATGGGGTTAATTGCATTAGCACCTGAAAAAGTAAAAGAAGTTATTAAATTAAATAAGGAAGGAAAAACACCAAAAGATTTAAAGGATTTTTCGCTTCAGAAGGAAACTGTTGCTAAGGCAGAAGAACCAAGTTATGAAAATGTAGTTGGTCAAGATAGCCTAAATAGATTTGAAAATTCTTTCAAGAAAAAGAAGAAAAAGAAACGTCCTCAGGGGCAAACTGGAGCTATTGGTGGACCAGCGAATGGTAATAAACCCAATGCACCACAGTCTTCTACTAAACCGGCTACCAACCCAAATCAAGGTGCTCCAAATCAGTCAAAAGGAAACAATAGACCTCCAAGAACAAATAATAATCAGTCAAATCAATCAAAACAACCTCCTAAGATTTAAATTATGAAGTTTTTGATTTTTACTATTTCTTTGGTATTACTGGCTTCTTGTGGAGATAATTCGATAGTTAATGAGTCGTTCGAATTTAAAAATGCCACGTGGAAAAAATCGGATAAACCCAAGTTTACAGTAGAAATCAAGGATACCACAAAATTGTATGATTTTGTTTTTGTAATTCGTACCACAACCTCCTATGCTTACAGTAATATGTGGTTGTATCTAAATTCCATTGCTCCTAAAGGAAAACCATCAAAAGAGGCATTACAGGTGCGAATTGCTGATGAAACCGGTCAATGGTTAGGTAATAAAACAGGAAGCTCTGTTGAACATTATGTCAAATTTTCAAAAAGGAAATTACCACTTATTGGCAAGTATTCTTTCGAATTAAATCTTGCTACGGTAGAAAACCAGCTAGATAATGTATTGGATGTGTCGTTTACTGTAAGAGAATCTGAAGTTTCTAAAAAATAGAAATTCTATTTTAAAAATTGAATATTTCGTTTTAACCCCTCCAATTTCGTTCGTTTAACAGCACTGTTTTTGAAGAGATTATTGAATATATCTTCGCTCAACTCTTTCCATTCATTCGTCTTCATTTCCAGTAATAATGGGTTAGGTTTAAATCTTTTTTCTTGAGTTATTTTTGAAAATCGATTCCATGGACAAACATCTTGACAAACATCACATCCAAACATCCATTGGTCCATTTTGCCAGAAAATTCCTGCGGTATTAATTGGTCTTTCAATTCAATTGTCAAATAAGAAATGCATTTGGATCCGTCAACAACATACGGTTCAACGATTGCTTCTGTTGGGCAGGAGTCGATGCATTTTGTACAGGTGCCACAATAATCTTTCATTGGTCCATCTGGTTCAATTTCAAGATCAATGATTAATTCAGCAATAAAGAAGAAACTACCTGTTTGAGGTTGAATTAAATTTGTGTTTTTACCAATCCAGCCCAATCCTGATTTTTTTGCCCAAACCTTGTCCATAACCGGTGCAGAATCAACAAACACACGTCCATTCACGTCACCTATTTTTTCCTTTATATACCGAAGCAGTTCATTCAATTTATCTTTAATGACAAAATGATAATCTTCACCGTAAGCATATTTAGAGAGTTTGAAGGAATCAGCTGTTTGGGTTTCCTCAGGAAAATAGTTCAATAAAAGGGATACAATGGTTTTTGCATCATCTACTAATAATCTTGGGTCCAATCGCTTATCGAAATGATTAGCCATATAACCCATCTTTCCGTGATAATTATGTGCTAACCAATTTTCTAACCGAGGTGCTTCTTCTTCTAAAAAACTGGCTTTAGAGAAACCACAGGAGAAAAAACCAAGATCGTAGGCTTTGTCCGAAATTATTTTTTTTGAATCCATTTAGAATAATCCACCTTGTGACCAACCTAAGTCTTTGCCTAAATGTTTAAATGCCTTATCAGTTGCTTTTCTACCGCGTGGCGTTCGCATCAAAAATCCTTCTTGAATTAAGAACGGTTCATAAACTTCTTCTAAGGTTCCTGCATTTTCGCCGATAGCAGTAGCAATTGTGGTTAATCCAACAGGTCCTCCGCTGAATTTTTCAATTATAACTTTTAGAATACGAATGTCCATTTCGTCTAATCCATTAGCATCTACATTCAATGCATTTAGGGCATATTCAGTTATTTCATCGTCAATTCTGCCTGAGCCTTTGATTTGAGCAAAATCCCGTACTCTCCTTAACAAGGCATTTCCAATTCGCGGCGTACCTCTGCTTCTACTGGCGATTTTAAACGCAGCATCTTCATCAATGGCTATTCCCAATAGACTTGCTGATCGTTCGATAATCAGTGTTAGTGTTTTAGAATCATAATATTCTAATCGAGAATTTATTCCAAATCGAGCTCGTAACGGAGAAGTTAGTAAACCGGATCGTGTTGTGGCGCCAATTAGTGTAAATGGATTCAGATTTATTTGAATACTTCTGGCGTTGGCTCCTGTATCTATTAAAATATCAATTACATAATCTTCCATAGCCGAATACAAATATTCTTCGACTACAGGACTCAAACGATGGATTTCATCAATAAACAACACATCACCTTCACCTAGATTAGTCAATAGACCGGCTAAGTCACCTGGTTTATCCAAAACGGGACCGCTGGTAACTTTAAAGCCAACTCCTAACTCGTTAGCAATGATATTTGCTAATGTGGTTTTACCAAGGCCAGGAGGACCATGTAAGAGAACATGGTCAAGGGGTTCATTTCTTAATTTGGCTGCTTGAACAAAAATGGATAAATTTTGAACAATAGGATCTTGACCCGAAAAATCAGACAAATATTTAGGTCGCAGTACCTTGTCGTAGTCTTGTTCTCCGTTGCTTTGAGCCTCCTCTCTATAATCAAATGAATCTTCCATGTTCTTAAACAAATGTACAAAGAGTTTTATGAATTAAACTGCGAAATAGCAAAGGAAGTATTGATTTTGGGAGTGAAAAGAAAGTTATTTTAAAATTCTACCTTCTACTGCAGCAATTTTATTTTTATTCGCTAATTGACCACATGCAGCATCTATATCTTTTCCTCTGCTTCTTCGTATATTAACAATCATATTTTTACTCTCTAAAATAGAAGCAAAAGTATTCACCTTAGCACTGTCTGCTTGTTGAAATTCCCCATCATCAATGGGATTATATTCGATGATATTTATCTTACATGGTACACATTTAGCAAATGCAGCTAATTCAAAAGCATCCTCCGGTTGGTCGTTAAAGTCTTTAAAAATGATATATTCGAAGGTGATTCGGCTACCGGTTTTCTCATAAAAATAAGATAGAGCATCGGATAATTCAGCTAAATTATTGGATTCATTTATTTCCATTATCTTGTTTCGCTTCATATCGTTGGCAGCGTGCAAAGAAAGTGCTAAATTGAATTTAACTTGATCATCGCCTAATTTCTTAATCATTTTGGATATTCCAGCAGTTGAAACTGTAATTCTCCTCGGTGAAATACCAAGACCTTCATCAGAGCAAAGTAACTCGGTTGATTTTAATACATTTTTATAATTTAGCAACGGTTCACCCATTCCCATGTATACAATATTAGTTAAGCCTTTTCCGTGGTTTGTGAGCGATTCTTCATTTAAAAAAACGACTTGATCTACGATTTCACCTGCAGATAAATTACGTAATAATTTTAATCTTCCGGTTGCGCAAAAAGTACAGGACAAGCTACAACCAACTTGAGAGGAGATACAGGCCGTTGTTCGAGATTTTGTTGGAATTAAAACCCCTTCAATCACTTGTGATTCACCAATGGAAAAAGCACATTTCACCGTTCCATCCTTACTGATTTGTTTATCAGAAAGGTGGATATGATCAATGTAAAATTCTTCGGATAAAAGCTCCCTGAAGCTAGAAGGGAGATTGGTCATTTCGTCAAAAGAGTGAGCATTTTTTTTCCATAACCATTCAAATAACTGCTTGGCTCTAAATGATTTTTGACCAATTGATTGTAAATATTCTTGAAGATCAACCAAATTGAGGTTGCGAATATTTTTTTTCAATGAAGGTGTCATGAATGAAGTGGGATGCGCTGCGCTGAATTTATCTGTTCAACATTACGGGCATTACCAACATTAAAATGTCTTCTTCCTGATTTTCAGGTAAATTAGGCATTAATAAGCCCGCTCTGCTTGGAATACTCATAGCTAAACGAATTTCCGGCGTGTCAAGGTTACTCAACATATCCATCAGAAAGCGAGAATTAAATCCGATTTCCATATCATCTCCGTCATACTGACATGTTAGTCTTTCGCTAGCTGCATTTGAGAAATCAAGATCCTCCGCTGATAATAATAATTCAGATCCCGCGAGTTTAAGCTTAATTTGATGAGTCGTTTTATTTGAAAAAATAGAAACTCGTTTTATTGAACTTAAAAATTGTTGTCTATCAATAGTTAATACATTCGGATTTTCCTTCGGAATTACTGCTTCATAATTAGGGTATTTACCGTCAATTAATCGACAAATCAAAGTTAAATCATTAAAAGTGAAAATAGCATTGGATGTATTAAATTCAATAGATAGTTCCTCGTCGCCACGAACATTTGACTTCAATAAATTAAGTGGTTTTTTAGGTAAGATGAAAGAAGCGTTTCCGTCAGCAGCAAAATCTTTGCGGGTATAACGAACAAGTTTATGAGCGTCTGTTGCAACAAATGTGATCTCTTTTTCAGAGAATTGGCAATATACACCGCTCATCACAGGACGTAATTCATCATTTCCTGTTGCGAAAATTGTTTTGTTTATCGCTCTTGATAAAATTTCGCCCGTTATTTTAACAGAGCTTTTATTTTCTAAAACAGGTAGTTTTGGATATTCTTCCGCATTAAAACCTACCATTTTTGAATTACCGTTGTCGTAGCCAATTTCAATTCCGAAATCAGTATTCACTCGGAATGAACAAGGTTGATCCGGTAAATTCTTCAATACATCTAGTAATAACTTTGCAGGAATAGCAATTTTTCCGGCTTCTTCCATTTGCACTTCCAATGAAGTCATCATGGTTGTTTCCAAGTCAGAGGCTAAAACGGTTAATTTGTTATCAACAATTTCGAATAAGAAATTATCTAAAATTGGCAAACTGCTGTTTGTGCTTAGTACACCTGAAATACTTTGTAAATGGCGTAATAGGGTTGTACTGGAAACAATGAAATTCATATGTGTAGTTTAACTTTTGAAACGCAGCGAAGGTAAGTACTTTAACTCGTGCTTGAATACAAAATTAAAAATATTTATCTACAGTCAATAGTTTACAAACCTAAAAGTTCGGATACGGAGTTCCTGGAAACAAAATGATAGTTTTGTTTCGCTGTTTCGAAAATAGATAATCCCAATAATCTGTGATCAGGGGTTTTGTTTAGTTCATTGTAGATAGGAATCAAATATTTTCTTCGACCTACCTTAGTGATGAATTGCTCCATGGGTAAAAAGGCTGGTTTATAATCGCTACGAATCGATAATAAGTACCATTCTGTCATTACTTCTGCATTTCCCCATCTTGAAAAATTCATGTAGGCATCGGCTAACGCAAGTTTTTCAGGATCCATAAACATAGGTAGTGACCGAATAAATTCTATCCATTCTTGCGTGGAAAAATCGGTACGCTGAATTTGTTTTGTAACCCTTTTTTTTCGCCATGATTTTGGTATGGGTTCATAAGTGGTTTTAGGTTCAAAAATATCATCTCCCGCAGCAAATGCTTTTGCAAGTTGTTGCATGTGCTTGAATTTTTTTGATTGAATTTTAACACAACTTTTGGGAATTCCTGGTTGGTAAACCCACTCGTCAATATTAAAATTAATCCGGTTAGGTTCAAGTAATTCTCTTTTTAGGTATTCTATGAATTTCTCAGTGCTTATCGTTTGAAAAGCAAAAGCATTGAAGTATTTGTTTAAGAAAACATCCATTTTCTCTCTTCCTACTGCCTTTTCCAAGGTTTTCAAAAAGAATGCTCCTTTTATGTAGGCTACTTGTGTTAAACCATCACCAGGGTTGCGGTTTTTTAAATCCAGTTTTAAGTGAGTGTCTGATAGTCGATTGTCTTTTTTAAATTGTTTTAATTCATTTTTCAACTCTCCAAATTCGATTAATGCGAGCATTTCAACATATTCAGAATCGGCTATCTCTTCCATGATTCGATGCTCAAAGTAAACCGTAAACCCTTCATTTAGCCAGAAATCGTTCCAGGTGCGATTCGTTACTAAATTCCCAGACCAAGAATGTGCTAGTTCATGAGCAATTACAGACACTAAACTTTTATCCCCTGCAATAATTGTTGGATTAACGAAGGTTAAACAAGGATTTTCCATTCCACCGTAAGGAAAAGAATAGGGTAGTACTAATAAATCATATTTTCCCCATCGATAGGGGCCATACAACTTTTCCGCTACGGAAATCATGTTCGGTAAATCTTCGAATTCTTTTTTTGCCTTTGCGAGTAATTCAGGCTCTGCGTATATTCCACATGTGGTTGAAATAGGAGCATAATTAATATTGCCTACAGAAAGAGCAATTAAATAGCTTGGTATAGCCTTCCTCATTTCAAAATGATACAATCCGGTATTGTTCCTTTCAATTGGATTCTCGGCACTCATAACAGCCATTAGGTCTTGTGGAACTTTTACGTCGGCACTATAAGTGAATCGATTTAAGGGTGAGTCTTGAAGTGGTATCCATGTTCGGGTCAGAATTGGTTGACCTTGGGTATACAAAAAAGGATGGTTTTTTCCTTCGGTTTGCACTGGGTCTAGCCAATCTATCGCTTCTGTTTTTGAAGTGGTTTGATAGTAAATATTGACAAATTGTGTTGTTTTTTTGATCACTACGATGAGGGGTTGACCAAGTATGGAATCCTTATCCCACGGACCAATAACAAATTCGGACTCCGTTTCTGATCCTTTTTTTCCTAAGGTGATTTTTTGAATTTGCAGGTGCTTAACATCAAAGATTATGGTGTCCGAGTTGTGTTTATCAAGTGTATGTCGGGCCACACCATAGATTGTTTTATTTTTAAAATTAACATCAAGATCAAGGTGCAAATGCTTGGTTTTAACTTGGTCCACATTCGCATAACTATGATCATCTTTTTCGGTGTCAACCCAAGTTGTTTTTTGCTTAGCCTTTTTTTTATCCGCCTCCTGGCAAGAGGTCAAACTAACCAATCCAATTAAAATGAAATAAAAGATGATTTCTTTCATGGAATCACGAAATTAAACTAAAAGACTTAATCACGAAAATTTGATTGATTAATTGTTCGGATGAATTTCACTTAAATAGACTTGTTCCCATTGATTTGGACAGGGAATTAGGTGCTTTTTAGCTTTTAGGTAATGCAGGTCCATCAATGTGGTATAACCAGAGAAGGAGTAAACAGTTTGTGCTTGAATCATATAATGATCAATGGTTTTCCAGTCTGTAGTCGCAATAAATTCGGACGAACTTTCGGTTTGAGTGGAAAGAGAATCTATTGCTGCGGGAGACCCAATGATTATTTTCTTTTCATTCTCGGGGCATTTTTCATTAAACAAACGATACAAAAAATCGTAGTGAACTCCAGGGCCACTTAAGAGAAGCAATGCATATGGTTTTTTAGTTAAGGTGATGGGATTCAATTTTTCAAATCGAGATAAGATTCCTACATAGAATTGTTTTTTTGGTTTTTTTATGTCGGATAATTCCCCTCCTAATTTAAGTGTTTTATCATCAACAATCCACACATAATCGAACAGATTAATCCAGTAATTGTGGAGGAAAAGGAACAATCGCCCAACTCCTTTTAATCGAGGAGTCACCTGGTGGGTAAGAAAAATACTTGCGCAGCTTCTGGTTCTAAATCCATATCTATGATCAGCAATAATCAAATCAATTTTATGAGACGCTACAAATATTTCGACTTGCTTAGGTTCTTGCCGAATAAATTGAAAGAGTTTTCTTTTTTTTTTCCAAAGCTCCGAAAAAAAAGAGTTACTGGAAGAGAATGAAAAAGGATATCCTTCGTGAGAAATTGTTTCTATTGTTGGAAAGTAGGTTTTAAAAATGTGGAGTTGATCTTCACTTCCTGCCACTACGCATGTATTTCCTTGTTTTTCAAGTTTGTGAATCAATCCAATGCATCGAGAAACATGTCCCATTCCCCAGTTTAAGCAGGAAATCAGTATTTTTTTGTTTCGTACCTCGGTTAATTGCATTTCAATTCAAAGCTAATCAAAAGATAATTAGTGTGAAAAATAAGCTGAAATTTAGTCAGATTGAAATAGAAATGATTTCTTTCATTACCTTTAAGGCTTAAATAGAAAAACGCAAGATTATGACGGACTATAACGAATTTAGAAAATACGCTACTAAACATATGGGAATTAGTAGTATGCATGTTGAACATTACATTGAATCTTCATTAACACCCTACATCATAGAAGAACGATCTTTAAATATGACGCAAATGGACGTCTTTTCGCGTTTAATGATGGACAGAATCATTTTCTTGGGGACAGGTATTAACGATCAAGTGGCAAATATTATCAATGCACAATTATTGTTTTTGGAATCCGCTGATGCGAAAAAAGATATTCAGATTTACTTGAATTCTCCAGGAGGTTCCGTTTATGCCGGTTTGGGAATTTATGATACCATGCAATATATTCGTCCAGATGTAGCAACTATTTGTACTGGAATGGCTGCTTCAATGGGAGCAGTACTTTTATGTGCTGGTGCTGATGGTAAACGATCTGCATTGAAACACTCTCGAGTTATGATTCATCAACCACTAGGAGGTGCACAAGGTCAAGCTTCTGACATTGAGATTACTGCTCGCGAGATTCAAAAATTGAAAAAAGAACTTTATGACATAATTGCTCATCACAGCAAACAAGATTATGAAAAAGTTTGGTCAGATTCAGATCGTGATTATTGGATGACATCGGAAGAAGCAAAAGACTACGGAATGGTAGATGAAATTTTATTGCGTAATCCGAAATAATTTAAATACTTTTTTCAATGGCTAAAAAAGAAGCCAACTGCTCATTTTGTGGCTCTAATAGAGCAGACGTGGGTATGTTGATTGCAGGTGTTACAGGACACATTTGCGATTCTTGTGCAATTCAAGCTGAACGAATTGTGCGTGATGAATTTGCATTTAAACAAGGAGATAAAGAGGTTTTAACAAAAGAAAATAGCGGATTTCAGCTTAAAAAACCGATAGAAATTAAAACCTTTCTGGATGAATATGTAATTGGACAAGAAGAAGCGAAACGCGTATTGTCTGTGGCTGTCTACAACCATTATAAACGAATCAATAATCCTTCAAAAGCGGAGGAAGTGGAGATTGAGAAATCGAATATTATGCTTGTTGGACGAACAGGGACCGGAAAAACGTTGCTGGCAAAAACAATTGCAAAATTGCTTAATGTTCCTTTCTGTATTGCTGATGCTACCGTTTTAACGGAGGCAGGTTATGTGGGAGAGGATGTTGAAAGTATTTTGTCAAGACTTCTTCAAGCTGCTGATTTTAATGTTGAACAAGCTCAACGAGGCATTGTTTTTATAGATGAAGTAGATAAAATTGCACGCAAAGGAGACAATCCATCGATTACCCGCGACGTGTCAGGCGAAGGGGTACAACAGGCTTTGTTGAAATTACTTGAAGGAACAGTTTCTAGTGTTCCACCTCAAGGTGGCAGGAAACATCCGGAACAAAAAATGGTTCAAATCGATACACGAAATATTCTATTTATTTGCGGCGGAGCATTTGATGGAATTGAAAAAATAATTGCCGGAAGGGTGAATAAACAAACCATTGGGTTTTCATCGGATGAATCCCAACGAGTTGAACAAGACTCATTACTTCGGTACATTAATCCAACGGATATAAAAAGTTTTGGTCTGATACCCGAATTAATTGGTCGCTTTCCTGTACTGAGTTATTTGGAACCGTTGGATGAAAATAGTTTGCGTAGAATTTTAACAGAACCTAAAAATGCGTTAACCAAACAATACATAAAATTGTTTGACCTGGACGATGTAAAATTATCCATCGATAATGAAGCGCTTGATTTTATTGTGACCAAAGCAGTTGAATTTAAATTAGGAGCTCGTGGGTTGCGTTCAATTTGTGAAGCAATTTTAACGGATGCGATGTTTGAATTGCCTACGTCTGGAAAAAAATCATTTAAATTGACCCGTCATTATGCCGAAAATCAGTTTGCAAAGTCAAAATTTACGGTGTTAAAAGCAGTTTCCTAATTTGATATTATGCAGGTTAAAGTAACATTTAATTCAACTAACGAGCTTCCCAAATATGAAACTCCTCTGGCTGCCGGAATGGATGTAAGAGCGAATATTGAGCAGCAAGTTGAACTAAAACCGATGGAACGAAAATTAATACCAACTGGTTTGTTCATGGAAATTCCAGCTGGATACGAATGTCAGGTTCGTCCAAGAAGCGGTTTAGCCTTGAAAAAAGGACTTACTGTGTTAAATTCGCCCGGAACAATTGATGCAGATTATAGAGGCGAAGTAGGAGTGATATTAATAAATCTATCAGCTGAAAATGTTACAATAGAGCCTGGTGAACGCATTGCACAATTGGTATTTGCTCAGGTGGAACAAGCCGTTTGGTCAATTGCGGATACGTTGACCCAAACAGAGCGTGGTGCTGGTGGCTTTGGTAGTACTGGATTAAAGAGTTAATTAAAAGTTAATGGTATGAAAATTATAGTGCCGATGGCAGGAAGAGGAAGTAGATTGCGTCCTCATACGTTGACAATCCCTAAACCGCTTGTGCCCGTTGGTGGTAAGCCAATAGTGCATAGATTAGTGGAAGATATTGCAGAGGTTTGTACGGAGCCTATTGATGAAATCGCTTTTATTATCGGTGATTTTGGAAAAGAAGTAGAAAATGAGCTGATCGCTGTTGCAGCAAGTTTGGGAGCGAAAGGAACCATACATTATCAACATGAACCATTGGGGACCGCTCATGCCGTATTGTGCGCTGAATCAGCTTTAGAAGGTCCAGTTGTGGTTGCATTTGCTGACACCTTATTTCAAGCGGATTTTAAACTTGATCCAACCGTTGATGGCATTTTGTGGGTTAATCAAATCGAAGACCCGAGTGCTTTTGGAGTAGTTCAATTAGATCAAGATGGAAATATTGTAGATTTTGTAGAAAAACCAAAAGAATTCGTTTCTGATTTAGCCATGATTGGAATTTATTATTTCAAAGATGGAAATCGATTGAAACAAGAGCTCAATTATTTGATTGAAAATAAGGTGATGAAAGGGGGTGAATATCAGCTCCCGGACGCCATGCGACGGTTAACGGAAGCAGGATTTAAATTAAAACCAGGTACTGTCTCAGAATGGTTAGACTGTGGAAACAAAGAGGTAACTGTACATACTAATCAGCGCGTGTTAGAATATGATTGGACTAAGAATAAAAATTTGGTAAATGATGACGTGAAAGTACATAATGCCACGATAATCCCACCTTGTTTTATAGGGGAAGGGGTGGTTATTGAAAATTCAGTTGTTGGTCCACATGTTTCAATAGGAGCTGGTTCAAAGGTGAGAAATAGCGTTGTGCGAAATTCTATTATTCAAAATAGTTCTTCAATTTTAGATTCAATACTTCATGATTCAATGATTGGGTCACATGCAACCGTTCAAGGACAAAAAGCGAATCTAAGCCTAGGAGATTATTCTTCCATACAGATTTAATAGGTCAAAATGGTAAAGTACTTTGTGATTATTATTCTACTTACTTCATGTAAAGTAGTCTCTAATAAAAAGGAGGATAGTAGGAGCGATGTTGACTTGAAAGAATATACCCAGCTCTTTCATCAAGGATTACGAGCCAAAATGAATGGACAATTAGATGAAGCGATCGGATTCTTTTTAAAATCAACTCAAATAGATCCAAGTCAAGACGCTCCTCATTTTGCATTAGCACAATGTTATTTGATGAAAAATGAGCTTCAAAATGCTTCGGTTTCAACAAAAAAAGCAGCAGAACTTGATCCGTCGAACACGTGGTATTTGCAGGAGCTCGCCTACATGTATAAAGAATTAAATGATGTAGAAAATGCTTCTAAAACATACAAACAACTTCTAAAACTTCAACCAAACAAAGCCGAATGGCTTTATGAATATGCCTCGTTGCTTGAAAATACCGGTAAATTATCGGAGGCTATCGAAATGCTTTCCAAAACAGAAAATGAAATTGGAATTAATACAGGTATAGCGATTCGTAAATTTCATTTGTACTTGAAGCTTAAGAATGAAAAGGAAGCTTTACAAACCATAGAAACGGCGAAGAAAAAATTCCCGAAGGATGCACGATTAATTGCAACCGAAATTGATTATTATTTTGAAACAAAACAGGATCAAAAAGCTTTTCAAACGATGGAGGTATTGGTGAAAGCCGATCCCAGTAATGGAAATGCACACAAACTATTGGGAGAGTATTATTTTCGCTCAAATCAACGAGAAAAAGGGATAGAAGAATTTGTGTCGGCCATAAAATGCGATTTAACGATAGACGATCGAATGAAAATGGCAATACAATTATTTGATGTCAATGCGTCAAACGAAATAATGGAAGAATTAGTCAATTATATTGTGGAAGTTTTTCCTGACAATGCTAAATCCTATACATTTAAAGGTGATTTTTTACAACGTATTGATAATAAAAAAGATGCATTACTGGCATACAAAAAAGCGCTTGAATACGATAAATCAAAGTATTTGATTTGGCAAGAAGTTTTATTACTTGACTATGAGGAGCAGAATTTTGTGGACTTAAGACAAGATGCCGTAAATTGCTTAGAACTTTTTCCGACCGTAGCAAATGTATATTTAATGGCAGGATTAGCTTCCAATCAATTAAAAAAATATGACGAGGCTATTGAATTTATAACAAATGGAATAGACTTTGTTATGCCCAATGATAAATTATTGGCAGAATTTCACGGGCAATTAGGTGAGGCATATTTTGGAAAGAAAGATTTGGGTAAGGCAAAAGATAATTATAATGCAGCTATAGAGATTGATACTAAAAATATTATTTTGAAAAACAATTATGCATATCGATTAGCCTTTTATAAAAATGATCTTTCCTTGGCAACTCGTTTGATTGATGAGGTTGTTGGATCTAATTCATCTTCAAAATACAAAGATACCCAGGGATATGTGTATTTTCAGGATGGAAGGTTTGATAAGGCGCTAACTATATTTTTAGAGATATATGACGACAGAGCAGATTATATGTTGACCGAACATTTGGGAGATGCATATTTTAAAACAGGAGATAAAAATAACGCCTTGAAATATTGGAAAAAGGCATTGCAATTGGGGGCTAAAAATAAAATGTTAAATCTAAAAATTGAGAAAATTGAGTATTTTGACCCACAATATTAAACTTAAAATAGTTGGATTGTTGATGCTGCTGAATGGTGGCATTCATGGTCAAAATCAGTATTTACAAGCTGATTCAAGTTCAATCAAGGAGAGTGTTTTGACTTTAATAAAAAACAGACCTGATTTCTTTTATTCAAAAATTGGAGTTGAAATGAATGCAACAAATCCCGATTTTAGTGCAGATATGCGTTTGTCAACAAGAGTAAAAAAGGATAGCCTTGTTTTTGCTAATGCGAATTACATGGGAATTCAGGCAGCAACTGTTCATATTACCCAATCTAATGGCGTGTTGTTAAACCGTTTTTCGAAGTGCTACAGCGAAGGTAATGTTGACCTCCTTGCGGATTTAATTGGTATGGAATTAGAACTTCGTGATTTAGAAGAATTACTTCTTGGCTTACCTGTTTATTTTCCTAAGTTGGACAGTAAATTATTGATCTGCAAAAAGGATTCTCTAGGAAGTAATATCGTAACTTATTCTAGTAATTTGCGTACGAACAAACCAACTCCTAGTTGGGTAGATATAGTTTATACTTTTGATGATTCTTTAACGTATATGAAACAAATGAAAATTCAGTTGCCATCAGATTCCATTTTAGTTAATTGGAATTGTGCTGAATATCAAGATGTATCTTCATTTCGTATTCCTTCTCTAGTTACCATATCGATTCAAAAAGGAGAATCACTGATTGACTTGCAGCTAAAATACAATGCTGTGGAAATTAATGTTCCTGAAAAAATTGAATTTGAAATTCCGGAGAACTATGACAAGTGTAAGTAAATTTCTTTCGCTATTTATTGGTTGTTTTTTTTGCTTATCCATTTTATATGGCCAAACTAAAAGCGAAAAACTCAAAAAGGATCAAGTAAAAATTGAGAAACGTATAAAAAACACCAAAAGTTTACTTGATAAAACCAAAACAAAAGCACAATCATCTTTGCAAGAATTGGAATTGGTTGATGCACAAATTGCTAGTAGAGAGATGCTTGTTCGAAATTTTGATGAGCAAGTCCGTTCGGCGGAAATGGAGATGATTGGCAAAGCTAATGATATAAAACATATCAAATCTCGTCAACAAATTCTAAAAAAACAGTTTCGTATAATGCTTTTACATGCATATAAAAACCGGAATAAACTGGGTAAATTGATGTATGTTTTTTCTGCTAAAACGTATGCAGAAGCATTACAACGCAACAATTATATAGAAAAAATGAAGGAAATTGAAAAAACTCAATTTCAACTACTTACCAAAAATCAACAAATCATTCAGGGTGAATTTTCCCTGATAAGTGCAGAGAAAACCATAAAAGAACAAGCTTTAACGGAGAAAATTTCTGAAAAAGCACTTATTGAAAAGGATAAGGAATTGAAAGAAGTGTTATATCAAAAACTGAAACGGGAGGAAGAAACACTGCGCAATAATTTGGCACAAGATGAAAAAGAAAAGCAACTCTTAAAAACAAAAATAAACGCTGCTATTCAGGATGAATTAAAAAAGGCACAACAGCCTAAAAAGAAACAATCTACAAAAAAATCAAAAAATACAACCAGTAGTAAGTCAAATTCCAAAACAACAAAAGAAGCAGGTAAAACAACCATCAAAAAAGAACCTGCGGTTACTTACACTGAAACGCCTGAATCAAGTGCTCTTGGATCCAATTTCTCTGGCAATAAAGGTCGATTGCCTTTCCCTGTTGGGAGTGGTACAATTACAGAAAAATTTGGAACCAATCCACATCCAACGATAAAAAATGTTTTTACCAATAACAACGGAGTTGATATCAGCACGGCAAAAAATGCCAGTGTAAGATCGGTTTTTGAAGGTGAAGTTACAAGTGTATTAACTATTCCGGGTGCTGGAAAAGTAGTAATTATTAAACATGGTAATTATCGTACCGTATATAGCAATTTGAAAGACACGTATGTCAACGTAGGAACCAAGGTAAATACTAAACAATCTATTGGCTCTTTATTGACTCATGAATCCGGAACGATGTCCATTGTTCACTTTGAAATACACTCAGTAAGCGGAGGAAGCATTCAATGCCTGAATCCATCCCTTTGGTTGAGTCGTTAATTACCTGGGAAATTGAAACCGGGGATTATAAAGAAATTCTTTATCCGTTAAGGTATATAAGAAAGAAATGATATCTTTTTGGTCATTAGAAGAAAGTGGGTTTATTTTTCTTAATTCTTTACTGAGAAAAGGCGTTTTGGGATGTAATTGAGCATAATGTGCAAGTACATCTTTTAATTTCTTAAATCTTCCATCATGCATATAAGGAAAAGTAAATTCTATATTTCTCAACGTGGGAACTTTGAATAGAAATGAATCTTTATAATATTCAGTAAATCCAGCTCTGCCATAATCTTTTAAGTATAAATCCATCGGCAGTCCATTGCTTTTTAATTTGTAATTGGAAAACAAGGGCTCTTGGTGACAGGAAGCACATTCTTTTTTGAATAATTTGTATCCTTTTTCTTGTTGTGCTGTGAACGAATATCCTGGCTCCTTCCGCATGATTTTATCGTAAATTGAATTACTTGAAACAAGGTTTGCCGTAAACATAGCCATTGACTTAAGCATTTTACGAACCGTGATTTCATCATCACCCCATACTGTTTTAAAAAGGGAACGGTAGATAGGATTAGTTTGCAACCTTGCAACTGCTGAATCTAAGTTGAAGTCCATTTCATCATGATGTCGAATTGGCTCCATAGATTGTCGTTCAATATTTCCCATGGCACCATCCCAATTAAAATAGGGATTCCAGGCCATGTTTATCAAGGCGGGTGCATTTCGTCTACCTATTCGTCCTTCAATTCCATGACTTAATGCATGATCGGTATGAGCAAAACCGGAAAATGAAACATGACACGTAGCGCAAGAAATCGTATTGTCTCTAGAAAGTATGGGGTCATAAAATAATTTCTTTCCAAGTTGAAATTTCTCTTCAGTAAAAGGATTTCCTTCAAAGTAATACAAGGGTTTTGGCCATCCCTTTGGAATTTCGAATCCCATTTTGGGTTTAATGGATTGAAAAGATAATAGAGCAGTAAAAACAATAAACAGTCCAAGTAAAATACTTCCTAGTTTCATCGATGAACTAAATTTTGAAATTCATTTGCAATTCGAACAGCCTCATTTCCTGGAATCATAATGAGTGGCGTTTCCTGCAAATTTAACGTTTCATTTAGAAATTTCGTAAAGTCAAATAGTAAAGTTGGTTTTTCATTAATCAGTTCAATGTTGGTTTGTATCCATCGTTGCGTATTATTTTTTCCTTCATATCCACCTATGTGGAGCTGAAAATCGTTCGATCTATGGGAGCTTAAATTTGATTTTCCTTCTATTTTAAAATGAATATATCCCGTATTCCATGCCCAATACATACCTAATCCAGGGTCTAACGCTCCAGTAAATTGCGTGTTCATAGTGGTTGTACTATCAATGCCTATTGCAAACTGAAAAACTGAATTTGTATGTATTCCATCCTCGGTAAAAGGAAGTTGAAACGAGGAAGAATCTGTTAAATCGATTAAATGGATCACGCTTTTGCCGGCTTGACTTTCATCTGAAAAAAAAGGGGAATATTGTATGTAAAATTTAAGTTCTTCAATTTGAATCCAATTTGTGTCGTTCAGAAGATTTACTTTTTCACCAAGTTTAATGGGGGAATTTCGATAAACAAACGTACAATTGATTTGTGAAACTAGGTAACTTGATAAAGAAATGAAATAAAATAGAAGTAGTCTTTTCATTTTCTTGGAGGGTGATGACGATTGGAAAAATGTTCTTTTATTTCTGATTTGAATTTTTGTTTTTGATCAGGAGAACAAAGGGCATAAATTTTCTTGAAATGACTTAATACTAATTCATCTTTTTTCACAATCAAAGAGCCTATGACCCGTTTCAATGAATCTTCTTTGGTTTGATCGAGTTGATCTAAATGTATGAATAATTCAGCATGTAATTGTTCGATACGTTGTTCAATTGGTCTCATTTGTTCAAATAAAGAAAGTTCAATTTTTTTTGCTTTTTCAAACTGTTCTCCAGATAATCCTATTTTCTCTGATAAAAATGGCGGATGCTTGGGTCTGCCTGGTTTGAGTAATAAAAATGCAGTGAATCCATTACTAACTAGTAATAACGCGATAATTAGTTTATGTGATAGTTTTGTTTTCATTTTCCAAAATAAGAATAATCGCTAATGTATGTTTCAAGAATATTGCTTTCCGTTCCGGATTGATTTATATGCAATAAGTTGATGAGCATGAATCCAATAAAACTGGCAACTGCAACGAACCCAAACCAATTTACCTGTTTGGTAGGTATTCGGTGATACTCGAAAGGAATTTGTTTTAGTCTTGAAACAAATTCACTTGATGGAAGAGTCTTTTCAATAGGTTGAGCTTCAATAAAATGGTTGATTTGTTTATCGTACTTATTCATGATTGCTTAGTGTTTGTTTTTGCATGAGAATTGCGTTAATTAACCTGTTTTTTCATTAAATGAGTTAGTTTTTTTTTGGCTCTAAATAATAAAGACTCTACCGCAGAATGAGTAGTTTTCATTTCGAGCGCAATTTCTTGGTAATTCATACCTTCAAAACGATTCAGTACAAATGCAAGTTGTTGGTTTTCGGGAAGTTTATTTAATGATTCTTGAAAAAATAACAGTAAATCTTTATATTCTAACTCCTCAGTTGGTGTTTGTAAATTAGACGTTAGTTGCGTTGAATCATTTTCAATTGGAATCAATTTACCGCTTCTTTTTTTTCGACTCTTGCGCCGGATTAATTCGTGAGATTTATTTAGAGCTATGCGATAAATCCAGGTTTTCAGTAAACTCTCTCCTTTGAAAAATTCAATAGATAACCATAATGTCACAAATACTTCTTGAGTGATGTCTTCAGCATCCTCTTTAGTGCCCACTAAATTGAAACAAACGTTGTAAACCATCGCTGAATATAAATCAACAACATGATTAAAAACAAGTTCATTTCCTTGTTTTAATTCAGTTACAATTTCAATTTCTTCCACCTATGAATTAGTTGTTTTTTTGAAGAATTACTTGCGTTGTTTATTATTAAATCTGGATAGGTAACTAGTGTCTGTTAATGAATTTAAAAAAGCTTTTAGTTGTTCCTTTTGTTTGGTACTTAACGAAAAAGATTGAATTAATTTATCTTGTAATTTATTACCTTTTCCTCCTTGAATATAATGATCTAGTACTTCATCTAGGGTAGCCAAACTACCATCATGCATGTATGGAAAAGTTAATTCAACATTACGCAGAGAGGGAACTTTAAATTTTCCAATATCCGCCGAATCCAAGTGAATTCTAAATCGTCCTTTGTCTTCACCAAATTCCTTATATAATCCATTGTTTTTAGCGTCAAACGTTGTGAAATAGGGTGGAGGATGACAATGAACACAATTCAACGTATTCAAAAATAAATCCATTCCTGCTCGTTCATTGGAGTTTAATGCTGACTTTTTCCCTCGAATAAATTGGTCATACCTTGAATTCAAGGAAATGAGTGATCGTTCAAAAGCTGAAATGGATCGAGTTAGTACATACGCATCGAAGTCTCGATTGAATATTTTTTTTGCTTCCTCTTGGTAGGCTGGAATATTGCGTAATTTTTTGATAAGGTCTTTCATATTATGACCCATTTCTGTATGTTCTTGAATGGGAACAATGACTTGCATTTCAAGGCTTGGTAAATGCGCATCGTACATTACCGTTTTTAGAAAAGCCGAATTTAAAATGGAAGGCGAATTTCTTAAAGTGGTTCGTCCAGCTATTCCTACGCTGGTAGTTTTTCGGTCAGTAAACGCAAATTCAGGAACGTGGCAGGTAGCACATGAAACAGTTTCATCGATGGAAAGCCGTTTATCAAAAAACAATTTCCTTCCTAATTCAATTTTTTCAGGTGTGGTTGGATTATCTTTCGGAGCTGGCAATTGACTTATTTCTATTGAATAAGGAGAAACTACTGAGCATTTTAGAAATAGGGTTAAACTTATACTTATAAATAGTATGAATTTAAACCGTGTTATCATCTTTACTTAATGTATTGCCCGAAAATGATTAATTCTATTTTTGCTTGAATCCAAGAATAAAACAGTATAAATTCCGGTGGGAATAGATGAGATTTTTAATTTCCCTGATGCTTCTTGAGTGAATTTTGAAGCAACCAATTTTCCGTTCATGTCTATAAATTGAATTTGATTTAGATTAGACATTGAATTCCATATAATTTCAATTTCATCTGGGTGATTAAGAAAATAAGCTGAGTTAGCAGGATCAGTAGCAGTTATACCAGCAGTTGGTAGTTGAGTGAAAACGGTTTCAGTTACAACGTTATCCAATATGGTCACATTGATTCCGACTTGATCATGTAATATCCCGACAGTACTCAACGGAATGTTGTTTATCCATCGATCTACGTGGCAAGTTAAAAACACAGCTATTTGATCTAATGCTGAATTTGTTTGCGTAATATTTTGTATTTCAACAAGTTGTTGATTGTTGTTTCCTAAATTATGTAATTCAAAATAGGCTTCCAATGTTCCGTCTCCATTGTTATCGGCATATCCGCCTATAATCATATGCATATAACCAGCCTGCCATCCCCAATACATAGAAGGAGTTTGGAAGCTTAAGGGGTGATTTTCAGGATACAACGATATATCAATCGCATTTGCACCGTTTTGTGTGTTCAAAGGCTTAGGAACACCAATCATGAAATTAATTTTTTCAATTTGATTGATCGGGTAGTTTCCAACTAATAGTGTGTGATTTTGAGGCTCAACCAAAAATACTGAATCTATTGCAGTTACATTCCCTCCATCATGTGTGATTTGTAGTTCAGAAAGGTAGTAATCAAAATGATCTAATTTGAATGTTTTCCCATCCCATCCAACGTAGTTTACATTCATTTCTAGATTAGCATTTTGAAAAACAGGTGCGATTTCTAAAAAAATATTTTTTTGCGCAACCAAACTATTTAAGCCAATAAAAAATAGAGAAAGTAAAAAAGTAATTGATTTCATACGTATTGTTATTGAAAAGTAAAATCCATCTCTAAGGTAGTTCTAATCTTTGATGATTTAAAAAGAGAAGGTTATTTTTTACGTGCAATGTACAATATTTCTCCTTTCATAAGTCGAAATTTATTAATTACCTCCTCACTGAAATGTTTGGTTAAATCAAAAGAATCAACTGTAAACCCAGCCTTCTCAAGCCATTGCGGGTAGTCCTTTCCAAAAAGTCGCACATGGTCCTTTTGCCAAAAGTGCTTTTCACGTTCTTCAGGACTGGTAATAGAGGCGTCTTCATAAGTGGTTTCCCTTGAAAAATCTTGAGGTACTTGCATGATTGCCCATCCTCCTGTTTTCATAACCCGATGTAATTCTGACATACATTGAATTGGATCGGTTACGTGTTCCATAACATGGTTACAAAAAACCACGTCAAACTGTTCGTTTTCCAGGGGAATTTGATGCAAGTCAAAATGAAGGTCAGCTAATGGTGATTCAAGGTCTCCTGTTAGGTACTCTAGGTTTTTTTGTGCTTTGAATTTACTGTAAAAACACTGTTCTGGAGCAATATGTAGCACCTTTAGTTTGGTGGCAGTGAAAAAATTACTTTCCTTTTTTAAATACAACCACATGAGCCTGTGCCTTTCTAGGGTTAAATCATAAGGACAGAGCACATTTTCGCGGTGCGCAACGGCTGATCCATAGGATAAAAAAGAAGAAAAAGATTTTTCACAAACAGGACAGGTTACTTTATTTCCTTTATATAAAAATGGAGCGAAAATTCTGAATACGTAACTCAACCGAATTAAAATTGGTCGAGGCAATGTGTTTAATAGATATTTATAGATGGCTTTCACGATTCAAAGCTACAAAAAAGAAGTCTGAGTTGCTTATTTTATCTACAAATGTTCACGTGTTTTTATGTATTTGTAGACCCGATGAGTTAAAAATATATTTATTAAAATAATAGCAATAACTAAATAACCAAGTAAATCAAATCGTTCCAAGGGACTTGTTTCTGATTTTTGAAGAACAATCATTCCACCAACCATGGCAGCAATTCCACCAGCCATTTGTTGCAAGGATGAGTTGATGCTCATAAATGCTCCTCGATCTTGAATTTCTGGCAAGGAAGCTGTCAATGCTTGAGATGGAATCATACGAGCCATTATTCCCATCATCATAATTCCATTCACTACAACCAAAATAAAAAACGATGTTTGATTGAGATGAGAATAGATTAAAATTGAAAATGCCATTATAATTGATGCACCTGTAAAAACAGCGAATTTATTTACACGGTCACTAATAAATCCAATTAAAGGCATAACTGCAAAGGTGATAAGTCCAACAATCATAAACATCAATGGAAGGTCGCTTTGTGCTATGCCAACGTTATTTACAGCGAATGCAGAACCCCACGGCATCATAAGGTATCCGCCGAGTGACATAAAAGCGGTTGCAATAAATCCAATTCGATATTGTCTGTTTTTTATCGTGTTCCACATATGCTTGAGAGCATTGGCTCGTTGCAACGCCAGATGATCTGTTACGGGTTTAAGAACTAGATAAATGATACAGAAAATCATCAATGACAAACCAACAATCATATAAAAAGGTGCTTGCCAATTCCATTGATTTGCTAAAAATAAACTAATTGGAATTCCTAAAATTTGACTAATTCCGAATCCCATTTGTATGAATCCCATTACTCTTCCTCGTTGGTTGAAATCAAATACATCCGCAACGATTGCGAGTGAAATTGAACTAATAACTCCTCCAAAAATTCCGGTAATGATGCGTGAAAAAACTAAAAACTCATACGTACTTGACAATCCACAAAGCAATGTTCCGATGATAAAACCAAAGTAGAAAAATAAAAGGAGTTTTTTTCTATCAAATTTATCGGCAAAACTTGCGGTTAAAAATCCGGAAAACCCGGCCGAAAGTGCATAACAAGAAACAACAACGCCGAATTGACCAGGTGTCATTTTCATTGACTTCATTAAAATATCCCCAAGTGGAGACATAACCATAAAATCCAGTACTACAGAAAATTGTGTTAATGCTAATAAGGAAACAACAATAATTTGATATTGTGTAAACGGACTTCCCTTCGGTTGTTTGTTCATGGCGTTTGTTAATGTGTAAAGGTATCAATTAAGGTGTAAATAAAAATCGCGCAACAAATTACCTTCATTGCGCGATTACACTATTTGTTTTTTAATAAAATTATCGAGTGAATAACATTTCTCTGAATTTTGGTAATGGCCACAATTCATCGTCTACCAACAATTCAAGTTTGTCTGCATGATACCTGATTTCTTCAAAGTATGATTTCACTTTATCACAGTAAGCAATTGCTTTATCTTCTGCATCTTCTAGTTTATTCGCTAATTTGCGTTCCACGAGCATATTGTCAGAGGCAGATTTCATCGCATTCATGTGTTCAGAAATTCTTTCAATCAAGGAGATTTGTGCTTTAGAAGCTTCTCTTCCCGCTTTTTCACCAAGAACGGTAAGCAATCCTTGAACGTTTTGAATCAATTTATTTTGATATTCAACAGCAGCAGGAATAAAATAATTCTGTGTGATATCACCCATTAAACGTGATTCAATTTGAATTTTTAGAATGTAGTTTTCAAATTCAATTTCACGTCGCGCATCTAATTCGCGTGGTGACAAAACTCCCATTTCATCAAATAATTTAGCCACTTTTTTGTCGTGCCATACTTTCAATGCGCGAGGTGTATCTTTTAAATTTGCTAATCCTCTCTTTTCAGCTTCTTTGACCCATTCATCGCCATAGCCATTGCCTTCAAATCGAATCTTTTTAGATTGTTTGATCAATGATTGTAATTCTTTCAAAATTGCTTCGTCTTTGGCTTCTCCTTTATCAATGCGTGCATCGACTAGTTTTTTAAATTCTTTTAATTGTTTTGCCATTATGGTATTCAAAACAATCATGGCTGATCCACAGTTTGCCGATGAACCTACAGCACGGAATTCAAATTTATTTCCTGTAAATGCAAAGGGTGAAGTTCTGTTACGATCTGTATTATCTAATAAAATTTGCGGTATTTTACCGATGTTTAATTTTAACTCCGTTTTATCCTGTGGAGTCATTTTTCCTGCTTTCACATTTTTTTCAATGTCATCTAATAGCCCAGATAATTGCGTTCCTATAAACGTTGAAATAATGGCAGGAGGAGCTTCGTTCGCACCTAATCTATGGTCGTTTCCAGCAGAGGCAATACAAGCGCGAAGTAAATCTGCATTGTCATGAATCGCCTTAATGGTGTTTACGAAAAATGTTAAAAACTGCAGGTTAGTTTTCGGATTTTTTCCTGGAGCCAACAAATTTACTCCGGTATTGGTACTCAGTGACCAGTTGTTATGTTTTCCTGAACCATTTACACCTGCAAAAGGTTTTTCATGAAGTAATACGCGGAAGTCATGCTTACGAGCAATTTTCTCCATCAAGTCCATTAATAGCAAATTATGGTCGTTTGCTAAGTTACATTCCTCAAAAATAGGAGCGCACTCGAACTGATTTGGAGCAACCTCATTGTGTCGGGTTGTAACAGGAATACCCAATAGGAGTGATTCCATTTCAAATTCACGCATAAAAGCGGTTACTCGCTCCGGAATAGATCCAAAATAATGATCTTCTAATTGTTGTCCTTTAGCTGGTGCATGACCAAATAATGCTCTACCTGTCATGATTAAATCCGGACGGGCGTTGAATAAGGCTTGATCTATTAAGAAATATTCTTGTTCCCATCCCAGGGTTGCATTTACTTTGGTGACATTTTTATCAAAATATTGACAAACTTCAACGGCTGCTAAATCAACGGCATGTAACGCTTTTAATAAAGGCATTTTGTAATCCAACGATTCACCGGTATAAGAGATGAAAATCGTAGGGATACATAGCGTTTTTCCGATGACAAATGCAGGAGATGATGGATCCCATGCGGTATATCCACGTGCTTCAAATGTATTTCTTATTCCTCCATTTGGAAAAGAAGAAGCATCAGGTTCTTGCTGTACAAGCATGTCTCCATCAAATCGTTCAATCGCTTTTCCTGGTCCGGTAGGCTTAAAGAAGGCATCGTGTTTTTCTGCGGTTGCGCCTGTTAATGGTTGAAACCAATGAGTATAATGGGTGGCACCTTTTGAAATTGCCCAATCTTTCATTGATGAAGCTACTTGATCTGCATTTTTACGATCCAAACGTGTTCCATTGGTTATCGATTCCATCATAGACTTGTATGTTTCAGACGGAAGGTATTCTCGCATCATTTCAGCATGAAATACATTTTTACCAAATAATTCGGATAATTTACCATCAAATTCAATGTGTTTAGGTTCTCTATTTAACACATCTTGGTACGCACGCAATCTTTTTGTAGCCATTTTTTTAAATTTTTACAAAAGTAGAAAAAAAATAGGGGGTGTTTGAAATAATTTGTTAAAATTTAATCAATGCAGGATGAAAAATAGGGGGTGTGTTAAGAAATTATGAATAAATAAAAAAAAGCCGGTTAAAATAACCAGCTTTTAAAAAATAAAGAAAAGTGAAATTAATTCTTTTCCATTTTTTCTTTGATTTTTCCTTTAACCTTGTCAATTACAGGTTTTGCAGCTTCTTTTCCTTCTTCAATTTTCTCACCTACTTTTTCTTTAATTTCTGAGGCCTTTTCCTTAACCTTGTCTAAATTGGATTCTTCATTTTCTGTTGAGTTCATTTCTGACTCTGTTTCTGTGGCAACATCTTCTATTGCTGCCTCAGATGTAGCATTATTAGATCCTTCTTCTTTTTTACCCCCACATGAAGTTAAAATGGTTGATGTAGCAAAAATAATTGCTAGCGTTAAAATATTTTTTTTCATAAATCAATGTTTTAATATTCAAAATTAATGAAATATAAGCAGTAAAGTTCGATGGCTTGATTTATTGACCTGAATCTGTAAATTATATAAATACCGATAATTATTTTACTAACTTTAGAACATAAAAAGTAAAGCATGTCACCATATACCATCGACACGTTTAATGACTATTCAGATACGTATAAATCGTCAGTAGACAATCCTACAGCATTTTGGGATGAAATTGCTCAGCACTATACTTGGTTTAAACCTTATTCAGATATATTGTCATATTCCATGGAAGAGGCTCAATTTTCATGGTTTGGTGGGGGAGAGACAAATATAAGTTATAATTGTTTGGATCGTCATTTGTCTTCGATTGGCAACAAAACCGCAATTTTATTTGAGCCTAATGATTCAACCGAACCACATCAAGAAATAACTTATAATGAGCTTTTTGATCGAGTAAGTCAATTGGCAAATGTCCTTAAGAAAAAAGGTATTAGAAAAGGAGATCGCGTTTGTATTTATCTTCCAATGATTCCTGAATTAGCAATAAGCGTATTGGCATGTGCACGGATTGGAGCAATTCATTCGGTAGTATTTGCTGGTTTTTCAGCTGGAGCCCTTGCTTCGCGAATAGATGATTGCGGCTGCAAGATGGTAATTACCTCAGATGGTGGTTACAGAGGTAATAAAACCATAGATTTAAAGTCTATTGTGGATGATGCTTTATTGAATTGTCCAACGGTTGAGACAGTAATCGTTGTTGAGCGAACCAAAGAATCCATTTCCATGAAAGAAGGGAGGGATTTTTGGTTGAATAATGAACTGAAGGATATTGAAACGAAATGTCCCGCCGAACCTATGAATGCGGAAGACCCCCTGTTTATATTATATACTTCTGGGTCTACTGGAAAACCCAAAGGAATGATGCATACAACGGGTGGTTATATGGTCTATGTGGGATACACTTTTCAAACCGTTTTTAATTATCAACCTTCCGACGTTTTTTGGTGCACAGCGGACATTGGCTGGATAACTGGACATTCATATATTTTATATGGTCCTTTATTAAATGGAGCAACAACCGTATTATTTGAAGGCATTCCGTCTTATCCGGATTTTGGTCGTTTTTGGTCCGTTATAGATAAACATAAAGTAACTCAGTTTTATACGGCCCCCACAGCCATTCGGTCATTAGCTAAAGAGCCTCTTTCTTGGGTGAATAACCATGATCTTTCTTCTTTGAAAGTCATTGGAAGTGTTGGCGAACCAATTAACGATGAGGCATGGCAATGGTATTTTGAACATATTGGAAAATCCAATTGTCCAATTGTCGATACCTGGTGGCAAACAGAAACGGGTGGAATATTAATTTCTCCAATACCTGGCATTACGAAATTGAAGCCATCTTATGCGACCTTGCCGCTACCGGGTGTTCAACCTGTTTTAATAGATGCAGATAAAAAAGTTATTGAAAACAATGAGTCTGATGGAAGTCTATGTATTCAATTTCCTTGGCCTTCTATTGCCAGAACAATCTGGGGTGATCACCAACGCTACAAGGATACGTATTTTACAGCTTTTCCGGGTTATTACTTTACGGGTGATGGTGCGTGGAGGGATGAACATGGTATGTATCGCATTACAGGCAGAGTAGATGATGTAATAATAGTTTCTGGTCATAATTTAGGAACTGCCCCAATAGAAGATGCAATTAATGAACATCATATGGTGGCAGAATCCGCTATAGTAGGTTTTCCACATGATATTAAAGGAAATGCCTTGTATGGTTTCGTTACTTTAAAGGAAGGGATTGGCGATGTTGATGATAATAATTTAAGAAAAGAAATCAATCAATTCGTATCAGATCAAATTGGTCCAATTGCTAAACTAGATAAGATACAGTTTACCACTGGACTTCCAAAAACACGTTCAGGTAAAATAATGCGCAGAATTTTACGTAAAATAGCGGAAGGAGACTTTTCAAGTTTTGGAGATATTTCTACCTTATTGAATCCTGAGATTGTGGATGAGATAAAAAATAATGCGCTTTAATTAAGAATTTAATAAATAAACCTCAAAAAAAAAGTAAAATGTTTCAAGCTCAACGATTATTTGATGTACCCTATTTTCAATTGAAAAACTATCCAAATGAAAATATGTTTGTTACCAAGACGAATGGTAAATGGGAGGGGATACATACAAAAGCCTTTTTAGATCAAGCCATGATAATTTCTCGCGGACTTATCGCTATGGGAGTTCAGCCAGGTGATATGATCGCAATGGCGTCTTCAAATCGTGTTGAGTGGAACATCCTAGACATCGCTATTCAGCAAGTAGGAGCAATCGTTGTGCCTCTCTATCCAAATATTTCCGTGAACGATTATAAATACATTTTCAAAGATTGTGGAGCAAAAATATGCTGTGTAGGTAATCAAGAATTATTTGATAAAATTCAATCGATTCGCACTGAAATACCTTCGCTAGAACATTTATTCACGTTTGATAAAATTAACGGAATTCCCAATTGGACTGAGATTGAGTTGAAATCAGAAATGGTTGAAGAATTTATCGTCAAAACTCGAATGGATGAGGTAAAACACGAAGATTTGGCAACAATTATTTATACATCTGGAACAACGGGAAATCCGAAAGGCGTAATGTTGTCTCATAAGAATATCCTTTCCAATGTGGAGGCATGTATTGAACCAATTCCAGCAGATCAAAACTCAAATGTCCTTAGTTTTCTGCCTGTTTGTCATATTTATGAAAGAATGTTACATTATCTATATATGTATTTAGGGTGTTCTATTCATTTCGCGGAGTCTATGGATACGATTGGGGATAATATTCGTGAGGTCAAACCGGATGTTTTTTCCGCTGTTCCTAGGTTGATAGAAAAAGTATACGATAAAATAATTGCAAAAGGTGATGAATTGACCGGTCTGAAAAGAAAATTATTTTTCTGGGCTGTTAGTTTGGCTGAACGATTTGACAACACAGGAAAAAATTCCTTGTTTTTCAATATTCAACTGCGCATTGCAAGGAAATTAATTTTTTCAAAATGGAAGGAAGCTCTTGGTGGTAATGTTCGAGCAATTGCCTCTGGTAGTGCAGCCCTGCAACCTCGTTTAGCACGTATTTTTCTTGCTGCAGAAATTCCAATTTTGGAGGGATATGGCTTAACAGAGACCTCACCGGTTGTTTCTGTGAATTCCTTTCAGAGGGGAATTCGAATGGGATGTGTTGGTGCTTTAATTGATGGGGTGGAGGTACAGATAGCATCGGATGGTGAAATCTTAGTAAAAGGACCGAATGTCATGATGGGATATTACAAACTACCTGAAGTTACAGCGGAGGCAATTGATGCAGATGGCTGGTTTCATACCGGAGATATTGGAGAATTTTCAGAAGGGAAATTTCTAAAGATAACAGACCGCAAAAAAGAAATTTTTAAAACCTCTGGTGGAAAGTATATTGTTCCTCAAGCGATGGAAAATAAATTTAAAGAATCTCGATTCATCGAACAAATAGTGGTAATTGGTGAAGGTGAAAAATTCCCCGCAGCATTCATTGTTCCAGCATTTTCCTTCTTGAAGGAATGGGCTTCTAGACATGGACATGATTGGAATAACCTTAGTAATCAAGAATTAATTGATCGGAAAGAAGTTGTAGATCGAATACAAGAAGAAATAGACTTATTCAATAAGGGATTTGGTAACTGGGAACAATTGAAAAAATTTGTTTTACTACCGAAAGAGTTAAGTATAGAAAATGAGGAGTTAACACCCACATTAAAATTAAAAAGGAAAAATATTTTGAATCGATATCAGCACATTTATCGACAAATTTATTCGGAATAGTATTTTAAATTATTTTATCAGCATTCATTAATTAGTTATTTTCCTATATGATTTTTACTAAAAAGTACCGATTTGCACTTTCGGTTTTAAGTGGTTTATTGCATATTGTTAGCTATCCTTTTACGGGTGGGTTGGTATTTTTAGGTTTTGTAGCCTGGGTGCCGTTATTATTGGTCGAAAACGCTATTAGAAAAGGAAAATTAAGAAGCGGCAAGGTCTTTATTCATGCTTATTTGACTTTTTTTATTTATAACATCGGAACTACTTTTTGGATCTATTTTGCCTCTCCAGAAGGTGCATGTATGGCATTTATTTTAAATTCCTTATTGATGACTTTTGCCTTTTACGCCTACCATTTAGCTAGAAAGCATTTGAGAGATAATTGGGGATTGTTTTTCTTATTGATATTTTGGATTGGTTTTGAGCATGCTCATTACCATTGGGAACTATCATGGCCGTGGTTAACCTTGGGTAATATATTCTCGCTGTATCCGTCTATTGTTCAATGGTATGAAATCACAGGTGTTATGGGGGGTAGTATTTGGCTGCTCGTTGTTAATTACCTTTTCTTTTCTTTTATTATCAAACAGTTCCAAACATCAAAATCGATTGATTTTAAGACGAACAAAAGACAGCTTCTCTTCCTTTTTCTTGCTTTGTTTGTTCCGTGTTCAATTTCGTTAATACGCTATTTTACTTATACGGAAAAGATTGATCCTGTTGAAGTGGCGGTAATTCAACCCAATATTGATCCATATAGCGAAAAGTTTGTGGAAGACCCATCTGAGCAAATCAATAAAATGTTACGATTAGCAAGTGAAATTAGCAGTTATAAAACGAATTTTATTCTATTTCCTGAAACAGCGATTAGTTCTTCAGTAGAAGAAGCGTATTTACAACAAAATGAGTCTGTTTCTAATTTTTTGAATTTCGCAGATAAATATCCTTCTATCCATATATTAACTGGTGCATCAACCTATGCTTTTTTTAATAAGAAAAATTCGAAAGCCTCTAAGAAAATCAATGGATCACCTTTGTTTATAGAGTTTTATAATTCATCCTTGGCCATTGAAAGGGGTTTTACAGACATTGTACATAAATCTAAACTGGTATTAGGGGTCGAAGAAATTCCCTTTACAGAATGGGTACCTTTTTTAGAGGAATTATCTATCAACAACGGTGGTACTTCAGGGACCTTAGGAAAAGAGAATGAACCCCAAATCATCACAAGTCAATATGGTAAATATGCTCCTATAGTTTGTTATGAATCAATTTATGGGGAGTTTGTTAGCCAACAAGTTCAAAAAGGTGCTGAATTATTATTTATTATAACCAATGATGGTTGGTGGAAAAATACGCCAGGGCACAAACAACATAATAGTTTCGCCTCAATTAGAGCCATTGAAACTAGACGATCAGTAGCTCGAGCAGCCAACACGGGGATTAGTTCGTTTGTAAATCAAAAAGGGGATGTGATAAAACAATCCTCATGGTGGAAGGCTGACGCTCTTAAAACCACATTAAATAAAAATAAAGAAAATACTATTTATGTACGTTGGGGAGATCTATTTTATCGAATGATGACAATTTTAGCAGGTGTTTTACTTTTAGTAATTGCAGTAGTTAGAGTGAAACGACTTGTTGTATCCAAAAAAACAGCATAAAAAAAGAGTCTCCAAATAGAAGACTCTCTTGTTTTTATAAAAGGATTCAATTAAAGTATTGCGTCTAATTTTGCTGATAATTGAGCTTTAGGAGCTGCCCCAACATTTTTATCAACGATCTCTCCATTTTTAATAAATAAGATTGTAGGAATGCTTCTAATTCCAAATTGTGCAGAAACACCAGGGTTTAAATCAACGTTTACTTTACCAACAATTGCTTTGTCAGCGTATTCGTTTGCTAATTCTTCAACAACTGGTCCAATCATTCTACATGGTCCACACCATTCAGCCCAAAAATCAACCAACACTGGCTTATCTGATTTTAACACTAATTCTTCAAAATTCTGATCTGTAATTTCTAATGCCATTTTCTTATGTTTAATTTGTTTTTAACTAGTTATCAATCATTTGACCAAATCCGAAAAGTAAGTCAAATTGTCAGTTATTTATCTTTTTGTGATATCAACAAACGGTCTTGAAGTATATCCGGTATAAACTTGTCTTGGTCTTCCAATTGGTTCTTTATTTTCAGTCATTTCTTTCCATTGAGCAATCCATCCTGGAAGTCTGCCTATAGCGAACATTACAGTGAACATATCCGTTGGAATTCCAATAGCTTTATAAATTATTCCAGAATAGAAATCAACATTTGGATATAAATTTCTTGATTTGAAATACTCATCCTCCAATGCAACTTGCTCTAATCTTTTAGCAATTCCTAGCATTGGATCGTTGATTCCCATTTTTTCTAATACGTCATCACACGCTTTTTTGATGATTTTTGCACGCGGATCGAAATTTTTGTAAACACGATGACCAAAGCCCATTAATCGGAATGGATCTTCTTTGTCTTTTGCTTTAGCTACCCATTTATCTACATCACCACCATCATTGTGAATTTGCTCAAGCATTTCAATTACTTCTTGGTTAGCACCACCGTGAAGTGGTCCCCATAATGCAGAAATACCAGCTGAGATTGTTGCATACAGATTTGCTTGCGAAGAACCTACGATTCGAACTGTAGAGGCAGAACAATTTTGTTCATGATCGGCATGTAAAATCAATAATTTATTCAATGCAGCAGAAACAACAGGGTCTACTTTATATTCTTCTGTTGGCATCGCATACATCATGTGTAAGAAATTTGAACAATAATCATAATCATTGTTCGGATACATGAATGGATGTCTAATTGAATTTTTGTATGCCCAAGCAGCAAGTGTAGGCATTTTTGCTAGCAAACGATGCATGGTCAATTCTTTCATCTCCTTACTTCTATGCGGATCTAATGATTCAGGGTAAAAAGTAGAAAGTGAACAAATCATGGATGACAATACGCCCATTGGATGTGCTTTTGCAGGGTACGCTTCGAAAAAGCGTTTCATGTCTTCATGAACCAATGTGTGTTTTTTGATACTGCTACTAAACGATTCCAATTCCGTTTGAGTTGGTAATTCTCCGTTTAATAATAAATAAGCAACTTCCAAAAAGGTCGCTTTTTCAGCCAATTCTTCAATGGAGTATCCTCGGTAATGTAAAATTCCTTCTTCACCATCTAGAAAGGTGATGCTACTTTTTGTTGCTCCAGTATTTTTATATCCTGTATCCAGGGTTATATATCCTGTTGTATCTCTTAATTTAGAAATGTCAATTGCTTTTTCATTCTCTGTACCTGTAATAACAGGGAACTCATACACTTTACCTTCTAATTCAATTTTTGCTAATTCACTCATGATGTTTAATCTAAATTTTTGTCTATTTCTTGTATTTCTTATTTCACAATGGTCATTTCATCTACAATGTGTCTTGCTCCAGCAAATTTATCGATGATAAATAAAACATAACGAATATCAACGTTGATTGTTTTTTGAAGTTTATTGTCAAAAATAACATCTCCTGCCATTGCTTCAATATTTCCATCAAATGCTAATCCGATTAGTTCTCCTTTGCCATTTAATACCGGAGAACCTGAATTTCCACCAGTAATGTCGTTATCTGTTAAAAAATTAACGGGTAAGTGACCTGCTTTATCAACATATTGACCATAATCTTTGGCTTTGTGAAGATCCATCAATCGTTGAGGTAAGTCAAACTCTTCATCATTCGCTTTGTATTTTTTTATTGTTCCATCTAATGTGGTATAATAATTCACCTTAGCATCATTTTTAGGATTAGCAGGTAAAGCACTTACTTTTCCGTAAGTTAAACGCAATGTGCTGTTTGCATCTGGGTATTGAATAGTACTCATCTTTGCTTCTCTTAATCCAGCAACAAGCAATCTAAATGACTTAGAATAATCAGCTTGTAATTTGGTTAATTCATCTGACTTGGCGTTGTAATGAGCTAGTAATTCTGTAGATAATTGGAATAATGGATCATTAGCAATCATTCCATCTTTAGGATATTCTACAAACGCTTTTAATTTATCTGCTGAAGAAAATAAACTCAATTCAAATGTTGCTTTAATGAATTTTCCAAAATCATTGTTGGACTTACTTCCAATTTGTTCAATTGTAGGACTCAATTTATATCCAGCTTTTCTAGCGTACAAGTTGAACTGACTGGCCAATAAATCTTTTTCAACATCCATAGAAATTTCATTGTAGAATTCATCTATGCTTGATAATAATTCCGCTTTCATTCCTGATTTAGCTTCCTCATTTGCCTTAGCATACGCGTCTAATTGTGCACCCAACGTTCTTGAAATAGCTGCAAAACTACTTCCTCTTAAAATTTGCATCAAATAATTATCGTGACGCGATTTCTCATTCGTTTTTGCGTAGTAGTTGTTGATTGTTTCAACCACTTTCCCATACTTCGCAACATTAGCTGGTTTATTCGCCCATGCATTGAATTTAGCTTCGTTTTTATTTTTCAACTCAGCCGTTTTTGCTTTTGTTAATGCATCAATCATTCCTTGACGATTCTTCCAGTAATTCGCTATTCCTGCATATTTAGATTCATAATCCAATCGAGTATCATCATTTTTGTCCATGTATTTTTTCATTACATCCATGTTCAATTTAGATGCTTCTACCCAGGCAGGATAAGCATATTTCACATTTTGTTCAATTCCACCTGCGGGCAACCAACGATTCGTTCTTCCCGGGTAACCAAGTATCATAGCAAAATCTCCTTCTTTTACGCCATTCATGTTAACTGAAAGATGACGTTTTGGTTTTAATGGTATGTTTGCCGTGGAGTAATCTGCTGGGTTACCGTTTGCATCACCATATACCCGAAACATAGAGAAATCTCCGGTGTGTCTTGGCCACTCCCAGTTATCCGTGTCTCCTCCGAATTTCCCAATACTTTTAGGTGGAGTACCTACCAATCTTACATCTTTAAAATCTTGGTAAACAAAATAATAAAACTCATTTCCTTGAAAGAATGATCGAACGCTAACGGTATATTTCCCACCTTCGTTATTTTCTTTTTGAATCACTGCTATTTCTGCATTGATCGCTTTTTCTCTCTCTTCTTCCGTCATTGAATCATTTACTTTCCCCAAAATTCGTTTGGAAACATCATCCATGCGGACAAAAAATCGAATAAATAAAGATTTTGGTTTTAATTCGTCTGCCTTAGTTTTTGCCCAGAACCCATTGGTTAAATAATCCTTTTCAGGAGTAGATAATTCTGCAATGGCATCGTATCCGCAATGGTGATTGGTTAAAATTAGCCCTTCTTTTGAAATGATTTCAGCGGTACAACCTCCATTAAATTGTACAATTGCATCTTTTAAACTGTGATTATTAATGCTATAAATCTCTTCTGCAGTCAATTGAAGACCCATTTTCTGCATGTCTCGATGATTCAATCTTTCGATGAACATTAAGAACCACATCCCTTCGTCTGCTCGTGCAAACATGCCAACAAATACTAGTACGGCAACTAATTTTATTTTTAAATTTTTCATAATAATTTTTAGGTTGCTAAAAGTAGTAAAACAAAGTTGAATTTATATAATGTTTGCTGTAAAAATTTAACACTTATTAGAGATATAAACAAGCGACTTGATAAATTGTTAATCTAATTCCTTGATTTTGATATCCGTCGATAGTAAAAAAAAAATCCCCGGCGTTACCGAGGATTTGAAAGTGATATCAGAAAATATTAAAAATGTAGGTTAACACCGAATTGAAAAATACTCATTTGAGGCGCTTTGTTTGATTTAAATAAATTGGTTAACCCATACGAGGCGTAGGCTCCAAAATTTCCATACCCTAATCTAACCGTTGCGTCTAGTTGGAAAGGATTTACATTAAAGTCGTCATTTATTGTTTCTCTGTATTTTACATTATTTTTTTTACCGCGCATGAAATAGGTTGAGCCAACACGTATTCCACCTACGACACCGGTAGCTAAATAAAATGAATGTTCTCTTTTTCGTTTGGTAGCAAATTCAATTAACAATGGAACTTCAAATACTCCAACGGTAAATGAGTTGACCTTAACATTGTTTGTGGAATCATTAATTAGTACGGCATAGGTGCTGTCTGAATTGGTTTGTAAACGATAATCCCGATTTATTCCAATTGTGTTCATTCCGTATCCAAATCCTGTTACGATTCCAACATATTGTTTAACAATTGGGAATTTATGGCTGAATAAATTAAAATGAATAGAGCTTGATCTTCCAACTTCATTTTCCCAGTATGGGTTGTTTGGAAAGGAAAGCTGATTGGAAGAATTTAATAACATATTAAACCCTACATCAATTCCGGACCAAGAATTTTGATATTTTTTAGATTCTTTTTCCGATTTCCCCTCTTCTTTTTCTGATGGTTTATCTTCACGATTCTTTTCTTCTTTCTTTTTGTTGGAAAGGTCTACAATAATTAACTCAGTATCAGGGCCCAATTTAATTTTTGTACTGTCTGAATTTTCTTTCGTTGTTTGTGCTTGTGAAAATTGAAGCGACAAAACCATTGTCAAAGCAAGGCTAACTTTCATTTTTTTCATTTTCATTTAAAATTAGTTGTTATTTTCTTGTTAGACTGAAAAAGTGAATATTTGTTACATTGCGTTATTCAAAAAATGGTGTTTAAAACTACCTGAACTCATTTGGTTTCGCGTTGATTTCTTGTCGAATTTTGTTTTATTATTAGTAAATTATGAAAAAGACACTTTGTATTGTTGGTTTAATGTCTGCTATTGCCTTTGTTGGGTGTGTGCCAGCTAAAAAATATCAGGATTTGTTAGCTCGTGAAAAAACATGTGCGGAAGAATTGGAAAAATACAAAAATCAAAGTGCGGATTATGAAGGAAAGGCAAAGTCTTTACAGGAAAAATTAGATTTATTAAACAAAGATGTTGAGTCTTTGAAAAGAGATACAACCGCCAATGGGTTGAAATACAGATCGAATAATCTGGAGTTTTCAAAAATGAAAAAACAATATGCTGATTTAGAGAAAGCATTTGACAATCACAAAACCATGGGATCAAAGGAAGCAGCCGTTTTTCAAGCTGAGTTAGAGGCAAAAAGTATTGAGCTACAACGAAAAGAAGATGCTCTAGCTGCTTTGGAAAAAGAGTTGAATGCAAAACAAGCGCTGTTGGCAGAAAGAGAGGCACGTGTAAATGAATTAGAAGAGATTATTGCGCGACAAGAAAGAGGTATAAAGGAATTGAAGGAAAGAATTGCCGCGGCTTTAAGAGCTTATGAAAATAAAGGCTTGACTGTTGTTCAAAAAGATGGAAGAATTTATATTAGTTTGGAGGCGAAATTATTATTTAATCCGGGTAGTACTGCTATCGAGCCGGGTGGTAAGTCAGCAGTCATTGATTTAGCTAAAGCCTTGGAAAATACGGGAGATTTAGAAATTATTGTAGAAGGACATACAGATAATACGAAGATGAGTAGTCCAAGTTCACCTAGAAACAATTGGGAATTATCCGTACTTCGTGCTACTTCGGTAGTTGAAATTATGTTGGCTAATTCGTCTATGAATCCCAAAAAAATAATGGCAGCAGGTAGAAGTGAATTTTTACCTGTAGATGTTAATGATAAGGCAAAAAACAGAAGAATTGAAGTGATTGTTTCTCCGAATTTGGATAAATTATTCGAAATAATTTCCAATTAAATGTAAGACCAAAAAAGAAATCTTCAAGGCTTTTTTAAAGGGCAAGCTTTTCGTTTACTACTTCTGCAATATAATTTCCGATCGCTAACGATGCGGTTGCTGCGGGGGAAGGAGCGTTTAATACATGAATTGAGTTTCCATGGTGCTCAATTCTAAAATCATCTCTAGTATCTCCATTTTGGGATAATAACTGAGCGCGCACCCCAGCTCTAGCCGGTTCAATATCCTCCATCGTTAAAGAAGGAATCATGCGTTGCAATGATTTTAAAAATAACCTTTTTGAAAAAGCACGTCTGTATTCATCAATACCATACTTTATATTACTCAAAAACAACTTCCATGTGCCACCATAGGTTAAAGCCTCCCAAGTATCTCTAAAAGAAAAATCTGTTCGATTGTATCCTTCTCTTTTGAATGAAAATACTGCATTTGGTCCGCATTCTACACTGCCATCCACCATTCGGGTGAAATGTACTCCGAGAAATGGGAAATTTGGATCCGGAACTGGATATATCAGATTTTTTACTTTGTGCTTAGCATGTTCTGCAAGCTCATAATAATCCCCGCGGAAGGGAACAACTTGCTCTTTCAAATTGACACCGTCTTTTTTTGCTAAACGGTCAGCTTGTAATCCTGCGCAATAAACGATATACTTGGCTTCGATCGTACCGTTATTAGTATGTATTATTGAAAATTCATTCGTTTTTTCTACACGAAGGAATTCTGTATCTAGTCTAACTTCGCTTGTTTTATTGAGTTGAAGTGCCAACTCAACCATTTTGGCCGTAGCTCCCCTGAAATCAATAATTCCGGTACATGGAACAAGTATACCTGCAATACATTCAACGAATGGCTCAATTTCTTTTACTTCGGCAGCCGTAATTTTTTTTATCCCTTCGATTTGATTTTTGACTCCATTTTCAAAAATTCGGTCCAAGTTAGGTAGTTCTTTTTCGTCTGTTGCGACAATCACTTTACCACAAATATCATATCGAATACCGTGTTCTTTGGCAAAAGCTACGAGTTCATGTCTTCCGTCGAAGCAATTTTTCGCCTTGAGTGATCCTGGTTTGTAATATAATCCAGAATGTATAACCCCTGAATTATGACCGGTTTGGTGATGCGCAAGTTCTTTTTCCTTCTCCACTAGAACGATTGAAAGGTGTGGATTTTTTTGCTGAAGTTTATATAAAGTAGCTGCACCAACAATGCCTCCACCTACTATTGCGATATCAAATGTCATAGGTAAAATTGGTTAAAATTACGATTATTTAAAGATTATTAGTTATAGATTAATATCTAGTAAATAGATAAAAGAACTGATTGCTGCTGCACCTAGTTCTAACTCCCGTTTATTTACATTTTCGAAAATATCATTGGGGGTATGATGGAAATCAAAATACCGTTGAGAATCAGGTACAAAGCCAAATAATGGAATTCCAGGAAATTGATTTTTTAATGGTCCAATATCCACGCCGCCATATCCTTTTTCAAAAACATGTAACTCATAGGGTTTGAAAAAATGAGCCAATGATTCAAGAAATTTCACTTGATTTGACGAACCATCGCAGGCAAATCCTCTTGGGGCAAAACCACCTCGATCACTTTCTAAGGCAGCTATTTGCTTTTCACCTTTGGTAGCAGAAAAACTAGCGTAGCCTTTTCCTCCCATATTTCCATTTTCTTCATTCATAAACAAAACTACACGCAAGGTATGATTGGGAACATAATTCAATTTTTTTAAAATCCGCAATGCTTCCATACAGTGTACAACCCCCGCTCCATCATCGTGAGCGCCTTCTCCTGTATCCCATGAATCTAAATGACCGCCAAATGTTATAATCTCTTTGGGTGCCTTTTTTCCTCTAATTTCAGCAATAACATTATAAGAAGGCTCATCTTCTAAAGTTCGGCAATTCATCTCCAAAGCAAGCTTTAATTTGAATGATTTCAATTTAGTGGATAATAAATCTGCGTCTTGTGTAGAAAGCGCAGCTGCAGGAATTTTCTTAACAGAACTATCATAGGTCATTACTCCTGTGTGCGGATGATCATCGATAGCCAAACCAAGTGAACGAATTATTACTGCTTTGGCACCCAATTTTCCCGCTTCGATAGCCCCTTTTAAACGGATTGCACTACATCCACCATAAGCTTTGAAGGTATTGATGTCGGAATCATCCATGTGTTGGTTTATGAAAACAATTTTCCCTTGAACTTGGGCGGTGTTTGATTTTTTTAATTCAGATAAACTAGAAAATTCAATCACTTCTCCTTTCAGTAATCCGTTGGTTGAAACTGAACCACCCAGTGCAAGAATGTTTAGTGAAATTTGTTCTTTATCCGCTTGTATCCAAGCTCGTTCGGTTGTTCCTCTGTCCCAATGTGGCACCATAACTTTTTGCAAGTAAACGGTATCAAACCCATAGTTTTCCAAGGTGTTTTTGCCCCATTCAACGGCCATTTGTGCAGCGGCAGAACCTGATAATCGATTGCCTATATTTTTACAAAGCACCTTTAGGTTTTGATACGATTCGCCTTGTGTCAAGGCTTCTTTATAAATGGAAGAAATGAAAACACTATCCCCTTTTTGACTGTAGCTCACAAAAGTGAAAAATGCAAATGAAATAAAAAATAGATTTTTAAACACAGGAATTATTTTCAACAAATTTGGTCAAAAAAAATGGATGTAAGAATTTGAATTGCATTTTCTTTCGAAAATTGGCGAGCAATTTAATTACCGCTATATTCAACAATATTATTTTCAGTTTCCCATAGTCTTATGGTAAGACCGTATTTGTGATCTAATTTGCTTCTCAATAAATTGTAGCAAACTACAGATATATTTTCTGCGGTAGGAATTAAATTTTCAAATTCGGGGCAGTCTAAATTCAAATTTCGATGATCAAAGCGTTCTTCAATTTCAGTTTTAATTAATTCCTTTACGATTTTTAAATCAATTACATACCCTGTTTCTGGATCAATAGCTCCTTCGATCCATACCTCGAGGGAGTAATTGTGTCCGTGAAAATTGGGGTTATTACATTTTCCAAACACGGCTTGATTTTTTTCATCTGACCAATCCGATCGAAATAATCGATGTGCGGCATTAAAATTCGCTTTTCTACATACTTTCATGGCACAGTTCTTTTTGAAGTTTTTGGATATGATCGGTAAGAATGATTTTAAACCAAGTGGTATATTCTTCCGGATTTAAATTTATCTCATCAAGTATTTGAGGTATAGATATCCATTTGAATGCTTTCGCTTCAAGTGGATTAAGCTCAGGTTCATTAGTTGTATATCCAATTAATACATGGTCTAGTTCGTGTTCAATTAACCCGTTTTCAAAATGTGTACGATATTCAAATGAAAATGCAGGTGCTAAAAATGTTGCAATACCGAGTTCCTCCTTTAATCTTCGATGACCCGCTTCAACAATCGTTTCGTTGGGTGCTGGATGACTACAACAAGCATTTGTCCATAGCCCAGGAGAATGATACTTGGAGTCAGCACGTTGTTGTAATAACATTTCACCAGCTGAATTAAATAGAAAAACTGAAAATGCTCGATGAAGAAGTCCTTTTTTATGGGCTTCCAATTTTTCCATGGTACCAATTTCTTTATCTGTTGAATCAACAAGAATTACTTGATCCATTTTTACAATAAATTCAGGTTGTGTTTAACGTAAGATGAAAGAAGAATGCGCAATTTTTTGTTATTCGGAATTCGAATGCGTTCATTCAAAATAGTGTGAGCAGGAGTTCCCTTAATTTTATTGAACAACTTATAGTAATAAATATAAGCCACATAAACACCAAATCTTGCTTTTTTAGGAAGTTGTTTGATGCCTTCGTAACCTAATTTAAAATCTATTTCAATATCTTCTTCAATTTCTTTTTTTACACGTGAATTAAATTCGTTTAAATCAATTCCAGGAAAATAAGTTCTGCCCAATTCGTGATAATCTGCTTTTAAATCGCGCAAGAAATTTATTTTCTGAAAAGCAGAACCTAATTTCATCGCTAGGGGCTTTAATCGGGTATATTCTTCCTCATCTCCCTCAACAAATACTTTTAAACACATTAATCCTACCACCTCAGCAGAGCCTAAAATATATTCCTCGTATCCATATTTATCATACATATTTTTGTCTAAATCCATTTCCATTGATTTCAGGAAAGTTTCAATTAGTTCAAGCGGAATATTGTATTTATTTACCACCCATTGAAAACTATTTAAAATAGGATTAAGCGAAATGCCGTCTTCAATGGATTGATACGTTTGTGATTTGAAGTCAGCAAGAAGTCTAGCTTTATCAAAACCATGGAAAGTATCTACAATTTCATCTGCAAAACGAACAAAGCCATAAATTGAATAAATGGGCTTGTGCATATCACGATGTAAAAAACGAATACCTAATGAAAAAGAGGTGCTGTAGCGTTGAGTAGTAACGCGGCTCATTTCTTGGCTTAGATTATCAAAAATTTGTTTCATAATACTTTAAATAGAATGTTCGCGTATTATTTCTTTGGCCACCACTTCGCCCGAAATAATGGATGGAGGAACACCAGGCCCTGGAACAGTGAGTTGACCTGTGTAATACATATTAGTTAATTTTTTGTTTTTTAAGGATGGTTTAAGGATGGCAGTTTGTTTCAATGTATTCGCCAATCCATATGCATTTCCTTTGAACGCGTGATAATCTGTTTTAAAATCTTTCAATGAAAAAGATCTTTTGAAAACAATGTTTTCTCGAATGGTATTCCCTGTTTTTTTCTCTATTCGATCTAAAAGCAAATCAAAGTATTTTTCTCTGATTTCTTCTTTATCTTCTAGATCTGGCGCAATAGGAATTAATAAAAATAAATTTTCATGTCCTTCAGGTGCTACGGATTTATCAGTTAATGACGGAACGCTCAAATAGAACAGGGGAGAAGTAGGCCATTTGGGATCTTTGTAAATTTCCTCCGCATGTTTTGTAAAATCTTCATCGAAAAATAAATTATGATGTTCCAAATTTTCTACTCGTTTATTGATACCAATATAAAAAAGTAAGCAAGATGGTGCCATGGTTCGCTTATCCCAATAACTTTCTGAGTAATTGGACTTTTCTTTCAATAGTTTACTTTCTGTATGTTGATAGTCTGCTCCTGAAACAACAATGTCCGTTTCAAAAATCCCTTGAGAAGTCTGAACGTGAGTTATTTTTTTGTTTTGATAATCAAAACCAATTACTTCTGTACTTGTTTTTATTTTAACTCCTTGTTCAATTGCAATTTTTTCAAACGCTTCAATAAATTTGTGCATGCCTCCCATAGGATACCAAGTTCCCAATGAAATGTCAGCATAATTCATTAAGCTATACAAAGCAGGAGTTTCACTCGGCATAGCACCAAGAAATAAAATGGGGAATTCTAAAAGAGAAAGAATTTTTGGGTGTTTGAAATATTTTCGAATGTAGCCGGTGAAAGAGGATAAGAGGTGCATGTTTAGCAGTCCTTTCAAAATGCGCATATCGGCAAATTCTAATAATGATCGACTTGGTTTAAAAACCAATTCTTGCATGCCAACCTCGTATTTGTATTTTGCTTCTTTCAGAAATTTATCAAGCTGTGCCGAGCTACCTGGTTCTAATTCTTCAAACCAAGCATTCAATTCATCCAGTGAGGCAGGGATATTCGTATATGATTCATCATTCCAATATACTCTGTAGGACGGGTCTAATCTTTTTAAATCGTAGAAATCAGCAGTTTTATATCCGAACTGGTTATAGAATCGTTCAAAAACATCAGGCATCCAATACCAACTTGGACCCATGTCAAACACAAATCCATCGGAGGAGAATTGCCTAGCTCTACCACCAATTGTTGGATTTTTTTCTAAAATCGTTACATCATACCCTTCTCTAGCAAGAAACGAGGCTGCTGCTAAACTTGAAATTCCAGAACCGATTAGGGTGATTGTTTTGTTCATTAGTTCGCAAGATAGGTGTATTCTGGCAATAAATCCATTAATTTTTTTCGTGCAATGAAAATTCTGCTCTTCACCGTACCGATAGGTATACCCAATCGATCTGCTATCTCCTTGTATTTGAAGCCTTGGAAATGCAATTCAAAGGGAACTTTATATTCATCGTTCAATAAATTTATTTGACGATTGATGTTTTTGGTTGCAATGATTTCCAGCGGAGTTTCATTATGACCGGCTGAATTTGAAATCAGGAATAAATCTTTTGAATTGTCGAAGATAGTACCCGATTTTACTTTTCGTCGGTATTGATTAATAAAGATGTTACGCATGATGGTAAAAACCCACGCTTTGAAATTTGTTTGAGGTGTATAGTAATTACGGTAAGTGATTGCTTTTAACATGGTTTCTTGAGTCAGATCTTGTGCATCTTCCTTGTTTCTTGTAAAACCAAGAGCAAACGATTGTAAGTTATCTTCCATACTTACTAAGGCATCATTGAATTCGACTGTTGACATATTATTTGAATTTTTGTTTAATCTTTACGATTCAAAGCTAAACAAATTTGTTTAATAAATATCAAAAAAAGTTAAACAAATTTCATAAAAAATTTTATCGTTTTGATTGTCAGTGATTTAAGTGTTTATTTTTTGCTTGTCATTTTTGTCTTTTGACCTTTGTAACCTTTATTGGATAAATCGATATAACCAGATTGTTAAATTACTCGAAATGCCATCAATTTTTCTTACATTTTTATCAGGGATTTTTCTTGTTTTATCTTCTTTCGTCTTTGGTCAACAAGATGAAAATGATCTAGATGAGAATTGTGTTAAACCGCCAAAAAAAGTAATGAAAGCCTTAGACAGGGCCAAGAAGATAAGTGATTATTCCAAGCGTTTAGAGGCATTGGGTGAAGTAGTAAAAATGAGTCCGGAGAATGCCTTTCTTTATTTTTATTATGCGGAGGAAATTAAAAAAGAAGGAGATCGATTAATTAAAACTGAGTTCACTCCAGATCGAGGGTTGCGCTTACACAAAACAGCTCGACAAGCCTATGTGAAGGTATTAAAATGTTGTCCAAATTATGCTGGAAAAGTAATTTCAGAAATTGTTTCATTGTCATTTGAGATCAAAGAGGTAGATATTGCTTTGGATTGGATGAAAAAATACGTTGAAAGCAATAATAACTTTATTGAACAGGATGCTGATTTTGAAGATACTAAAATTGTTTATGAGAAGTACATTAATCAAATTGAGGAGGAAAAAGCATTTTATGCGAATAAGGTTCCATTTGAACCAAAAATTGTCCGTAATGTAAGTTCTGGAAATGATGAGTATTTTCCAATGATTTCTCCAGACAATGAGCTAATCTTCTATACTCGAAAGTTAGATAAACGTACACTAGGTGACATAAAAGGAAGTGTGGTTGAAGAATTTTCATTTTCGACAAGAAAAACCATTCAGTTAGATTTTAGCACGGGAGAAGGGTTTAAGTCTCCTTTTAATGATGGAAGTTTCACCAATTACGGAGCTGCAACCTTGTCTGTAGATAATAAGGAAATGATTATTTGTGCCTGTAAATCAGAGAACATTAATTCCAAACCATACTTGAACTGTGATTTGTATAGCACTACTTTTAATCGAATTGGTCAAGGTGGAAATGATTTTTCATGGTCACCATTAGTAAACTTAGGTGAAAAAATTAACACACCAGACGGGTGGGAGGGGCAACCATGTTTGTCCTCCGATGGGAAAATATTGTATTTCGCTACTACTCGTGCAAATTCCCAGGACAATGATATTTATGTATCGGAAAGAGATGAAAATGGTGATTGGAAACCAGCGGTACCTTTTAAGGAGGCAAATTCTCCTGGTAAGGATAAAAGTCCGTTCTTTCATCAAGATGGTGAGACTTTCTATTTTGTTTCTTCCTGCAGCAATGAAAGGAAGGGGTTTGGAGGATTGGATATATTTTACATGCGAAAAGAAAATGGCAAATGGACCAAGCCGAAGAACATAGGTTCTCCAATTAATACAGAAGGGGATGAAATTGGATTGTTTGTTTCAACGGATGGAAAACAAGCTTATTATTCTGGAAGAAATCAAAGTGATTGGAATATTTTTTCATTTGAATTGTATGAAGAAGCTAGGCCTAAAGAGGTAGTAATTATCAAAGGAGAATTGAAGGATGAAAATGGGAAACCTATTGTGGATGCTCAAGTCGAAATTAACTACATAGAAACAGGTGAAGTTGAAAAAATTAAAGTGAATGGTAATGATGGAAAATATGCTGCCGTTGTAAAAGTGGATCCTAGTGTCAAACAAGATGTATTGATCACCGTTTCCAAAGAAGGTCATTCATTTGATTCTCAGTTAATAGAAAAAGAAAAGTTAAATCCAAAAGAGGTAACTGTAAAAGTGGAACCACTGAAAGTAGAAAAGCTCAAAGAGGGGAGCAATTATGAGATCGAAAATCTGTTATTTGAACCAAGTTCTTTTGAGTTATCGAAAAAGTCTAAAATTATTCTCGAAGGATTTGCTCGCTATTTGATAAATAATCCAGCTATTCAAATTGAAATTCAAGGTCATACAGATGATTTGGGAGATGATAAAATTAACCAACAATTAGCAGAATCGCGCTGCAAATCTGTTCAGACTTATTTGGTATCAAAAGGAATTGATATCAGTCGATTATCAGTAAAAGGATTGGGAGAAACAAAGCCTAAGTTCCCAAATACTTCGGAGGTAAATCGTGCAAAAAATAGGCGGACAGAATTCAAAATTATCCACTTGTAAAATCATTTTAAAGATTTATAGGTTTTACACTTTTCAATTCGCATTAATAAAAGATTTGCGTAATTCGCCTTAGAATTTAGTTTGCATCTATAAATCAATACATGATTGCGATTTTGAGCGACTAATTTCGTTGAAAAGTAATCAAATGGAATTGAATTATTCGGATGTAATTATATTAGGAATAGGATTAACATTGTTTGGTGTTGAAGTCTTGATATTAAAATTGAAAAAGAAAAATACAGTTTCAGTTCATCAAGCAGTGCTCAATTTGGGACTAGGTATGATAGAACGGTTAATTGGTATTATTACCATAAATTTCGGAATCTATTTTTTTACAGCATTATGGCCATGGCGCATCTTTGAGCCCATTGAAAACCGGTGGATCGCCCTTCTAGTTACGTTTATTGCAGTAGATTTTATGTGGTATGTATATCATCGATTATCGCATAGAGTTTCATTGATTTGGGCAGCTCATTTGATTCATCATCAAAGTACGGAATATAATTTTTCTGTCAATTTTGCCATTTCGCCATTCGGTTTTTTTGTTCGGATTTTTGTTTACAGTACGCTTGTGCTAATTGGACTAACCCCCGAGGATATTATTTTAGCAAATGCAATCAATGCCTTCTACCAATATATTTTACATAGCGAACTTTGGCCTGAGTTAAAAGGATTAGAAAAAGTATTTGTAACGCCAAAATTCCATCAATTACATCATTCATCTGTACATGAACATTTGGATACCAATTATGGTGGAATGTTTAGTATTTGGGATAGAATGTTTGGGACCTATCATATGGATAATAAGCAAATAGAATATGGATTAACCAAGCAAGTTGAACAACAAGATCCTTTTCATATTCAATTTGTTTTTATGCTAAAATTGATCCGAAATTTCAAGGAATACACATTAAAAAAAGCAATTCTTTTACTTTTTTTAGGTCCTGAAGCTCAATCCCCTGATTTACCTAGGTTATATAATGTACCCATCATACATCATACTGCTCGAATTATAGGTGGCTTTTTAATTTTCTTGTTTGGCTACATCACCTTGTCCTTTCATCTATTACCCGATTGGCAGGCATTCATGATTGGGATTTTGGGTGTTTTTATTTGTAGCGGAATGATTTCTATTTTCAATCCAAGAAATTACTGAAAAAACTAATTTATTCGCTGCATGCGTTCAACCATTTTCAGGACAATCCGTCTAGGAAGCATCCAAAGCATGTAGTTGATTAGAAAATGAAGAGAAGGCTCAGATATACAAATGATATTATTTTTCATAAGTGCATTATATCCTTTTTGAGCAGTGTAAGCAGCTGTTTTAGCTCCTTTAAACATAGTGCTTTTGGTCATGCCTGCAACGGCTATAAATTCAGTTTGTACAGGTCCAGGACAAAGTGCTGTTACAGAAACTCCTTGGTGCATTAATTCTTGATTCAGTGCTTGAGAAAAGGAAACAACAAACGCTTTTGTGGCAAAATAAGTCGCTTGAAGTGGACCAGGTAAAAATCCAGCAGTACTAGCTGTGTTAAGAATTTTTCCGCCTCCATTTTTCACCATTTGATTTGCTATTCCATGACTTATTTCAACGAGTGTACTAACATTAAGTTGAATCATTTCCATATCTATTTTCAAATCGCGTTCAATGAATTCCCCATATCCGCCAAATCCAGCGTTATTGAACAAATATTTGATAATGATATTTCGATCTTGTATCATTTCCATCAATTTAGTTCCTGCTCCCGGGACAGCTAAATCCATTTCAATAAGTTCAACTTTTACAGCATAATTAGATTCTAATTCTGTTTTTAAAGATTCTAGTCTATCCATGCGACGAGCAACAAGAATAAGATCGCCCTTGTTTTTTGCATGTATCCTTGCTAATTCGCTTCCAATTCCACTAGATGCGCCCGTAATTAATGCCGTATTGTTCATATTTGAGTTTGCTATTTAATAGAAACAAATATATACAAAGAGTGTTTAAAATAAGGTTTGATTAACTTTTTTATTCTTTTTTCAAAAAAAGTCTTGTCAGTTTTCAAAACATTAGTACTTTTGCCCCGGAGAGTTGGCAGAGTGGTCGATTGCGGCAGTCTTGAAAACTGTTGAACTGCGAGGTTCCGGGGGTTCGAATCCCTCACTCTCCGCTGAAAAGATTTCAAAAGAAACCAAAACCCCGTAAAACGCTTGATTTTACGGGGTTTTTTGTTTTTTGACAAACCAAAAGAATTCAAAAAACATCATCGTCAAAAGCGTATAAAGGTGCGTCGCGGCACTTTCAATTTTGCGACGCACCTAAAACCGCTGAAACGCCCGTCCATCAAGCAGTTCAAAGAATGAACATCTTGTTTTGCATAGTAGGTTGATCTAATTTTACTAACTTAAAATTGCGCAAATGCAAAAGAATTTTAGCCTGCTTTTCTTCGGGAAAAGAAAAAGATCAAATCCGGATGAAGTATTCATCTTCGTTCGAATCACAGTGGATGGAGTAAGAACAGAATTTTCAACAGGCCGTGACTGCCCCACAGCCCATTGGAATACAAAAGCCTCCAAACGCATCGGAAACTCAAATGAAGTCAAAGCATTCAATATGTACCTTGACACCATTCGAGTCAATGTGTATGAAGCACATCGACAACTCATGATTAACAATGAGACCATCACGGCAGAGACCTTGCGAAACAAAGTACATGGAAAAAACGACCGACCGCGTATGCTCATGGAAATCTTCCGAGAACACAACGACCGTATGCAACAACTTATTAACGACGAATTTTCACCCGCAACCCTCGAGCGATACAAAACATCCTATTCCCATACCTTGGAATTCATGCAATACCAGTACAAAATTTCCGACATCGACATCAAGAACATCGATTATGCATTTATCTGCGATTACGAATTCTACCTGCGCACCGTTCGGAAATGCAACAACAACACCGCGGTGAAATACCTCAAAAACTTCAACAAGATTATCCGAATATGTTTGAAGAACGGTTGGTTGGACAGAAGTCCGTTTGTCAATTACACTGCCAAGGTCAAAGAAGTTAACCGAGTTTACCTCACAGAAGCCGAAATCAACACGATGATGGAAAAGCAATTCAGCACCGAGCGCTTGAACCGCATCAAAGACATATTCCTTTTCAGTTGTTTCACGGGCTTGGCGTATGCCGATGTGGCCGCGTTGCGAAAATCAGATATCAATTACGTCATGAGTGGCGAGAAATGGATATTGACCAAGCGACAAAAAACCAATTCCATCTGCAACATTCCCTTGTTGCCTCCTGCAGAATACATTATCAGCAAATACGAAAACGACCCCGTTTGCCAAAATACCGGAAAACTACTTCCCGTTGCGAGCAACCAGAAAACAAATGCGTATCTGAAAGAGATTGCCGCCATTTGCGGAATTGATAAAGAACTCACTTTCCACATAGCACGTCATACCTTCGCCACCACCGTGACACTCACCAATGGGGTTTCCATTGAAAGTGTTAGCAAAATGCTCGGACACAAAAACCTCCGAACAACGCAACACTACGCGAAGATCATTGACAAAAAAGTGGGCGACGACATGAAGCAATTAGCATCCAAGTTCAAAGAACTAGCTGCAGCTTCTTCTTTTTAATTATGAAAGAGATAATACGAGCCTGCGAAAGTGGGCTCGTTATTTTACCCTAGAAATTTAATTAATCTAAGTCTCTGCTTTTTTATCTTAGGTGTCGCTTAAAATTACCGATGACGGTTTGACCCTAAGCCAATAGCGAATTTTGGAGCACAAAACTGTTAATACACCACAAAAGTTGATGCGAGGAGGTATAATGTTCAGTTAACCTCTTAGATTGCTTTTGTGCAAAAAGTCTGTTATAATTCGCTTTTTCTTTATATCGGCTCTGCACTTTTCCAATTTCGGTCGGGAAATACATCTTTATTTGTTGTGTATGACAGTGTTGACTTGTTCTTGTGAGTACTGTATGTCTTACATTTGGGTAAATTCTTTTTTATACAACTTATAACTGCCTTTCTAGGATGCTTTTCATTTCCTTCGGCTGAAATAATAAACATTTTAGGGGCAAACTTTGCAATCCAACTAGTACTAATATTTCTTCGGCTTCCATGATGAGGAAGCTGGACAATATGAAGGTTTTCACAACCAAATCCGTTTTTCTCCATATCATCAAAACATTCTACACCTGAATCACTTGTTAGCAAGTACCGCCTTTTTTTATTATCAACTAATTCTATAACGGTTGCTGATAAGTTTTCTGGAGAAGCATCATTTTTTTCATCAACTACTTCACAAGGCTTTAAACCTTCTGCTGATTCATTTACTGAACTGCATGCTTTTTTAGTAAAGTCAACTTGTTTCAAGAAGTCAATATTTGTGAATTGCTGAACTTTATCGGTGTAAAATTCTCTTGAAGGTGATACAATTTTAAATTCATTAAAGCAAAACGAATCAGTTAAAGCTTCTTTCTTTTCAATGTCAAATTTTTCACATAATTTATTTAACTCTTGAACCTTTTCAAATGAATTATAAAGATGTTCAATATCAGGATCTTCTTTTTTTAATGCTGACTTTTTAATATTTTCTCTTAATTCTTCAGTGATAAATTTAACAGGGTCGTTGTAAATTCCCAAAGTCATTTCGTTTCCTAGGTCTTCTACAATTTCTATAAGCCCATTAATGTGGTCTGCGTGTGGATGACTGTTTATGAATCCAATTGTGTTGTTCTGATAAAGATTTGGTTTTATGTGCTTCTTGTAATGGCTTACAATTTCTTTTCCACAATCTTTATTACCACCGTCAAGAAAGAAGACAAAATCATTTACGTCCGGATTTCTACCCCAAATAATAATTGCGTCACCATCGCCAACGTACAAAAAGTCTATTAAAAATTCCATATTATAATTTATTTCGTATTGTAATCAATTCTTCTATTAATATAATCTGTTTGTTTTCTGTAAGAAAGTAGATAAATAAAACATAAGAAACCTAACATAGAATATTTTTCGGTTGTTTCAGAAACATTCAAAAAACCTCTTGTTGAGTAATACAATTTTGTTATAGTTATTAAAAATATCATTGTGAACAAGACTCTGAACATATTGCTTGTTTCTACAAGAATATCCAATTTGTGGTCGATTTTGCTCGCTTCAATAAATAAATTGTAATACCTGAATTTAACAACTTTTGAAAACTTTAGTAATGGCTCAATTGCTATCGAAGAGAATCTGCTGATTGTCATTCCTATGAAGTAATATAAGAATAAACCAATAAATACATTTTCTTGAACCAGATTACAACCAACAAAGTATTTAACTAAAATGACAAATAGAATTCCAGGCATTAAATTATTAAATAGATTGTAGGAAGATATTTTATTCAGTAAGTCTGTCATTTTTTAAATTTTAATATGAAATTGACGGTTTTCTAACACAACAGCGAGCTTATTAAACTACCCTTCAATCCCTCTCCATTCCAACCACAACAAACTTACCCCAATTCCAAAACCGTAATTTTTGCAACATTTTACCAAAACGTTACAAATCCTAACCTGTAAATGGCTAAAAACCTTATGCTATCTGAATAATCCGACAATTTACAATTGTTCAGACAGTCAAAAAAATTAGTACAAGTACTAAAAAAAATGAGGACATGTACTATTTTTTAGCAGTCAATAAAGGAGAAATTCACGTTCAAACCCGTTCAGTTTTTAATGAGGTGCAGAACAAATAAAGGGTGAAAATTTCGCCGAAGCAATTCCCAAATCGGACAATAGATAGCACACAAACACTTAAAATTTCAGTGAAGGATTATTCTTTCGAAGTACACCAAAATAAACTCGGCAAGTATAAAAATCAGTAAGGAAGTTTACCCAATTCCCTTCAAAAATGCACCCTCTCATTCTATCTAACTTGATTGCTTTTGCGACAGCGAGTCCTCGTTTGGAAGGGCTCCGATTTTTATGTTGCTAAACCAAAAATCAATGCAAAATCAACTAAAATTATTGGAGAATGAGTTTAAACAAGAACTCAATGAATTGATCGGTTCCGGAAAATTTATCGACGTGCACAGTGCCATGTCTGTTTGCCAAATGCACCTGCAAAAATCAAAAGACTTTTTCCTAAGTCAAAAGTCGGTAAGTCCTTCGGATGAAATTTATTACTTCAAATACTTTAAACCAAAAATCCTTGCCAAAATCATCTTTTACAAAAGGATTCAGAAATTTCAATCAGAATTCCCCCTTGGAGATGAAGATGTTAGATTAAACTATATCAAGTTACACTTACAAACCGGTCACCTCTTTTTCAAGCAATACAATACCATTATCACCTATTACCGACAAAAGCAAGAGCACCTCGATGAGAACTTTTTCATCCGTGAGAATGCTCAACTGCATACCGAAATAGAGCATCGATTCTTATCCTTGGACTTTACGCACAGCACAGGCTACGATGAGATTTTAGCAGAGTACATCGCCTTAGTCAAAGTACAGGAATTCTTAGAAAGCGTTCAAAAAGACACAAGCAAACTCAACTTACCAAGCCTTTCAACTGAATTAAACGAAAGCTCAGAATTAAAATGGACCAGTTCCAAAAGTGCCCTGGTTGAAATGATTTATGGATTGAATGCAGTAGGTGCAGTCAACGATGGCAAAATAGAAGTCAAACGCATTGCCTTTTGGATGGGAAGCACCTTCAATATTGACATCAGTGACGTGTACAAAACCTACGCAGAGATCAAAAACCGAAAAGGAAATCGCACAAAGTTTTTGGATTCCTTAGCAGAAGGATTGAACAACCGAATGAACGCAGATGATGCTGGTTTGAGTTGAAATGTACTTTTTGAACTACGGGTAAGGTCAGGTATTTTAAAACCCCTATGTATTGAATACAAAGTGTTTAGGTAAATCCATTGAAATGTAAAATGTAGATAAAAGCCAAAATCCAAAGCTTTTAGGAACTCAGATTTTTTTCTTTGAGAAACCTTCATTTTTTTTCGATTTCAATTCATACGATTTAGAAGCATTTCGTGAGAAATGGTAAAAAAAAACACGTAACCTACGGTGCGCATGGGGAAATTATTCCACCGTGTCCCAAGAACTTTGTCCTCTAAATTTTAATCAAAAATGATATGAGTATTGAAATTGTTACTCGAGAAGACCTGCAACATTTCCGCAGGCAGTTATTAGAAGATTTAAAAGAAATCTTAAAGCCCGAACCCCAAATTCAGAAAGAATGGCTCAAAGGAAATGAAGTCCGTCAATTGCTAAAAATCTCCACAGGAACCTTGCAGAATTTACGCTTGAACGGAACGCTACCTTACACCAAAATCGGCGGAATCATTTTCTATAATGCCAAAGGAATCAATGCCTTGTTGAATGGCAACATGAACATAAAACAGATCAATTTCAAAAGATGAATTACATCAAGCACCTTACAGGCTTTTTCGAGCGCATGATTTACGAGGATTCCTTGAATCCAACCCACATCAGTTTGTACCTCGCTTTATTTCAATTTTGGAACATCAAGCGCTTTTCAAACCCCATTTATATCAGCCGAGAAGAAGCCATGCGTTTGAGTAAAATTGCGTCAAAAGCCACTTACCACAAGTGCATGCGCGATTTACACGAAAAGAATTACGTCATCTACGAGCCATCTTTTAATCCTTACAGAGGGAGTCAAGTCACCATCATCAATTTAGAACTGACCGATAAACAAGTTCAAAAATCAGTACGCAAGCAGGTTAATAAAAAGACAGGCATTGAACACGCTCGTGAACAAGCTAATGAACTAACAAACGAGCCATATATAAACGATAGTAAACTATCTATAAAACGAAAAAAACTTAATAAAACGAAGGAGCGTAAAACGCTTTTTACTCCGCCCACTTTAGAGGAAGTTTTAAATTTTTTCAAAGAGCAAAAATTCCCTACGGAAGAAGCCGAACCTTTTTTTCTGTACTACCAAGCCAATGGTTGGCTGGTCGGAAAAGTAAAAATGAAAGACTGGCAGGCAGCAGCTCGAAACTGGATCCTGCGAAGCAAGAAGTTCCAAGCCGAAAAAAGTGGCAAACTCACTCCACATCAATTACACGAAAAACCCACGAATTATGAAGAAACCCTATGACCCGGCAACTGAAAAGCCCTATTACATTGATGAAGAAGGAGCTCGTAATTACGACTACGATAATACAATTCGGTATTTGCAACACAAAGGTCGTTTGAAATTCGGAAAGCATTTTCGCATTCACAAAGAGGATTTAACCATCATTTCTAAACTCGTAGTGTACTTCACCAAGTGCGAAAACTTTTATGAAAAGTATAGTCTTGATCCCAACAAAGGCATCCTGTTGGCGGGTCCGATTGGCTGCGGTAAAACCTCACTCATGACCCTCATGACAGACTTTACTTTTGAAGTAAACCATTTCTTTATCCGTTCCACAAGAGCCGTTGCAGCTGAGTTTCACGAAGAGGGCTATCAAACTTTGCAGAAGTATTCCAACAACCCAAAAATCTATTGTTTCGACGATTTGGGCGTGGAACAAAACATGAAATATTACGGAAACGAATGCAACACCATTGCCGAAATCCTCTTGAATCGCTACGAACTGATGGTTCGCCAGGGTTATGTCACCCATGCAACCACCAACCTCAGTGCTTCCGACCTTGAGGCCATTTACGGAAATCGCTTGCGCTCCCGAATGCGTGAAATGTTCAACCTCATCTCGTTCCCAAACGACTCACCCGACAAACGAAAATGACTCAATTTCCTCTCCCCTTGAGGGGAGACACAGAGGGGTGAAAAGATGAGTAAGGACAATAATTACAGAAGAATCCCCTTGACCTTTTGATTCTTTTGGGCTTGCACTGAGTTCATCGAAGTGTCAAGCCAAAAGAATGAAAGAATATAAAATATTAACTAACTAAAAAATCAACTTATGAAAATCAAAAACCTCATCCAATTCCCATTAACCAAAGCCCAGTATTACCCGGAAGTTTTTCCGAAAAAACAGATTGTATTACACCACACCGTGAGTGGCCCAAATGCCAAAACCGTCATTAGCGGTTGGGGCTATACCCCTGTTCGCGTAGCAACAGCTTTCGTCATCGATGGCGACGGCATCATTTACCAATGTTTCAGCTCTGCGCATTGGGCGCACCACCTCGGAACACATAACCGCAACAACACCCAGTTGAACCAACAATCCATTGGAATTGAAATCTGCAATTGGGGCGCATTAATCGAAAAAGGTGGCAGGTATTTTTCCACTTTCAACCGAGAAGTTCCTAAAGAAGAAGTCATCGATTATGGCATGCAATGGCGTGGACACCGCTATTTCCACAAGTACAAAGACGAGCAACTCGAATCTTTAAAAATTCTCCTCGATTACCTTTGCGAGAAATACGCCATCCCCAACACCTACCAACCCGACATGTGGAAGCTCAACACCCAAGCCCTCGATGGAACACCCGGCATCTGGACACACGTTTCTTTCCGCGCCGATAAATCCGATTGCCATCCGCAATTGAGTTTGATTAAGTTGTTGAAGAGTTTAAGTGAGGAAAGATAAACGATCTTGGTTTGATTTAATAGCGCGTATTGCGAGATTTACTTGAAAAACCTTTCTTGAATTAATAATTTATTTGACTTTTAACTTACAAGGAAGATAAAGCCATCCTTACTTTAATCCTTAATGGGTAAGAAACCCTTTTCCCCCAAACTTTTTATAATTCCTCTTAAAAGAAAGTTATTGTCAAATCGAATAATATACTTTCGAGCACCATCTGATTCGGGAACAAGCATCTTTTTATCTATTAGTCTTTTAATTTGTCTAGACAATTCGGCATTCAGCTTTCCTGGAAATAACTCTTTTAAATCTGAGGCTTGAATGCGTTGCAGCTCAACTACTTTTTTTAATATTTTAGCTTCCGTATCCGTAATATACTTTCGTTCTAAAGAGTGAATAATTGCCGGTATTAATATTTCTTTTCTCAAATATTGATAATCCGAAAGTTTATCGATTTTTTCAATTTCCTCCTTAAGTCCGGTTAACACATATCCACACCAGTCTAAAATTCCCAACTCAGTGCCTGAGTCTGCTTTCGATAAATTATCATAATAATCATTACGATTACTGCAAAAAACAGCTGTAGGATTGATAATTCTACCAACATTCACATTGAACCCCGTTTTAACCAACATAGCATAAGTAAACAAACGAACAGTTCGTCCATTTCCATTCCCAAAAGGGTGAATCCAAACAAAACGGTGATGTGCTATTGCAGCCTTTAACAAATCATATTTTGGGCTATCTTCTTGGTTTATAAAATCTACTAACTCATTCATGTAGGGATCAACATGAATAGCATCAGGAGGTAAGTGACTCGATTTTTGAATTCTTAAATTATGTGTTCTATATTTACCTGGAGTATGATCCCCTTCTCCTGCAGGTGGAGGAGTTAATCCATCCACAATCATTTTATGAATTTCACTAATAAAGAGCTTGTTTATCGGATAATCTTTGATGTTTTCCTCGATAAACTCCATCGCTTTTTCAATATTCTGAATTTCACGTATTCCTTCTGAAAAAGCTTGCTCGCCATCTAATTTAGTTTCAATATATTCAGCAATCGTTGTGTTATTTCCTTCTATTCGAGCAGAACCAACGCTTTCCAATGTGTGAAAAATATGTTTCAACTGAAAAAAAACCTTCGGGTGTGTAGAACCTCCGAGTTGTTTTTTTCTTAAATAATCCAATTCAATAATCAAATCAGTCAATGCCGAATCAAATTCTGGTCGTATTAAAGAAAGATCATAATGGGTAAAAACTGCTTCTGACATCTATCAAGTGTATTATTCAACATTTAACATCTACAAAAATAATCATTTAACATTTATCCACAAATATTATTATTTATCAACGGTTTAAGAGCGAATAGCATATTTTTCTATTTCAATTTTAATATCCAAAGATTTAACATGTTCCACAAAATACATTTAACACATCAATGTTTTTTCACGCAGCACCTTATTTTTTCGTCGTATTCTTTTTCAATGGCTTCATTTTACCCTTTTCCCAAGGCTCATACTTACTACCATCTCTTTTACTATCTTGACCTTTCTTTTTTAGGTCATCATTCCCATATTTCTTTGCCATAATCAAATATTAAATTGTTGTATTTCATCCATTAAAAACTCTTAACTCTCAACCCTTAACTCTAAATTTTCAACTCTCAATTCTCCATTCTAAATTTCCCAAACCGAGCCTTTCTAGGTGCAATCCGCACCGCCGAAGGCAGCCACGAAGTGAATCCGCAATCCGTAATTTGCAATCCGCAATCCGTAATCCGCAATCTGTAATCTGCAATCCGCAATTTGCAATCAACCAACCCTCAACTCTCCTCTCAATAGCTGTCGGTCCTCAATTAAATGCCATTCCTTTTAAAAATCTCAAATGTCGCATTATGTTCACGTTCAAAAAGTAGCGAAAGTCAAACTTGGGTACCGTGAGGAAGCCGAAGGATCACCGATACGGTCAAGTTTGATGAGTGAATTGCATGAACTGAACATCAGCGACGAGTTTTCTTTGTTTCTTTCTTTTGCGGAAAAAGAAAGATAAAAAATCACCCCCTATGACACGCCACACAACAAATCTTGCACCCATCCACATTCGTGTAGCCTAAAGCACGAGCCCGTTGCAGAGCCGTAGAACAAAAAACAAACTCTCCCAATTCCACAAATTGAGTTAACTGATTAAAATGAGGACACGATTCCTGGTGTACCTCGTGATTCTTATTCGGATTAAGCCGACGTTTATTTAAACGAAACTTTGCCATAGTTTAGTGATTGAACCACGAAACTACAAACAAGAACAACGAGCATTTTTTGCTAAAACAGCACAGTTTTCATGAAACCTTTAAAATACAAGGATTTTAGTTTTTCTAAAATAGTACAAGTACTAGAAAAAAATAGTACAAGTACTAATTTTACTCCTCTTCATCGGCAGAAGACTCATTCAGGCGCGAACGTTTACGTTCACTCTTTTCAAGTAATTCTAAATTTTCTTCTTCTTCAATTTGAGCATCCGTTCGAGCTTTGTATAGGCCAAGTAAAATACTTTTTCGAACCAGTTCAATTGGATTTTTCGCACCAATACGTTTCAGCAAATCAGAGCGAATAGCATCAATGGATTTTTTAGAAAGGTTCATTTTACTCGCTATCTGTTCACTCGTTTTACCGTCACAAATCAATTTCAAAATCAACTGATTTCGGGCTGTTAATTTCAAGCGAATTACACTTTCCTCATTTTTAATTCGAAATTCATGTTCAGAAAACAAAGCTTGTTCAACTACTTCCGTAGTGTGACTGCCTTTAAATTTCACGTTGAACAAAGCGTCAATCATTTCATCAAAAGAGCAATTCTTTTTCAAGAAACTGCGAGCACCTTCACGAATCAATTCCGAAACAATCCACGGGTCTTCGTGCATGCTCAACATAATCGCTTTCACCTCAGGAAAATCACGTCGCAATACTTTGAGCGTTTCACGGCCGTCCATAACCGGCATATCCAAATCAAGTAAAACAACATCAATATCGTGGTTAGGTAATTTAGCGAGAAAATCCTCCCCATTTTCAGCGTGAAAAGCAACCACCACTTGCGGTTCTTTTTTCAGCATGAGCACCAGGGCTTGTTTCACAACCGTATGATCTTCAACTACGGCAACCCTAACGTTATTATCTGGTTTACGGTATTTAGATTTCTTCATAAGTTGAATGTTCTGTGGATTCTGTCAGTGGCATCGCCAGTTCAATGGTACCGCCGAGTGCATGACGTTGGTATTGAAGTTCTCCCGCAATCAAAGTCAACCGATGCGAAACCGATTCCAGTCCCATACCATCACCGTGATGAAGAAGGTACTCATAATCAGACTGACTAATAGCCACGCCATCGTGTGTTATTTTAAGTAAAAGATGTTGTTTGCTCCGATCAAGAAACAGGTGCACGGATTGCGGACGCGCATGTTTCAGTAGATTGTTTAATAATTCCAGAGCAATCGAATAAAAGTGAATTTCAGCTTGTTGTGGTAAAACCAATTTACCATCAATAGAAGACGAAAACGAACAAGGATTTCCCAAGGTCTTTTGGGTTTGTTCCATCAGACGTTCAAGGGCTTTTTGCAAACCAAACTTCACCAAAAAGTGTGGCAACATTCCGTGTGAAATTGAGCGAATTTTAGCAACCGATTGTTCCAACACATCCATGGTAAACTCCACGTCCTCCAAAAACGGAGAATCTTCTGGAACTTGTTTAATAGCAACACTCAGGTTTTGTTGCGCCATGGAAAGTATCGAACCCACCTCATCATGCAGATTCCGAGCTATTTTCGTTCGCTCCGTTTCCTGGGCTTGCACCACCGCATTCATCAATTCAAGTTCTTTGTTTTTGAGCTCTAGTTCAAACTTTGCCTTCAAAAATGATGCTTTTCTTTTAAAAAGTATAAACATCACAATAACACTGAAACATAAGATTCCAGCGAAAAACATTCCGCTAATGACTATTAATATACCTTCTGATTCTTCCATAATCCAATACTTAGGAAAATATTATGAATTAATATGAAAAACATAAAAATTGGGAAAGTAAATAAAAAAAGATTGTTTTCAAGAGCTCTAATTCTATCTTCAAAAATGCTGAAGAAAAAAGAAGATGAATTTAGTATTAAAATGGAAATTGCAATATAAAAACTCGATTCAAAGGAAAATAGACTTGTTTTTTGTTCCTCATGAAGAATATAATAGAGCTGTCGTAAGGAAAGTAAAGAGAGAAATGTATTACTATAAATCGTGGTGCAAAAGTTATTTCCCCATATCCCATTGAAAAAAAATATGTCCATTATGAATGAAACAGTAAGAAATACAAATGTTAGATTGTAAGCTCTATGATAAAATAGATCTCGAACTTTGAAATAATAAATTAAGACCGCGGTTGTTAAATAAACGGAAAAATGAAAAATGGGAAAAGAGTTAGAAAAACAGATTAAAAAAACATAAGAAAGTAATACTGATATTATGTTCATTTGGACATAATAAAATAGAGGCGAATTTATTATTCGCCTCTTTAATAGAAATATAACCAAAGGCAATAGATAGCTAATTGAGGCTAAAATGTAGGATATATCTTTAATTTTAAGTAACATCAACTATTTAACGAGTTGCGTGTTGAGCAACTAGGAGGACAAGGCGAACATTTATCAACAATAATTCCCGCCGTCATATCATTCTCATCACTTCCTGCTCCAACAGCAATCAAATTCTTTTTACCATCATCACCAATTCCGTAATAAAAACGGATACCCATACATCCCTTTTGATTAAGAATTTTCATCAACTGATTCTTACCAACAAACTGCCCAATAATCTCTCCTGCAGGAATAGTTTTTCTGTAATTTGCTGTCCATCCAGACGCTTCTGCTAGGGTTACCACCGAACCCTCATCTCCATTAAATGCCATAATATAAATTTTTAAAGTTTCTCAAAATTAGGCAGTATCGGAGCACCTAAATTTTACCGTTTAACTACAATATTTCGCTAAACGCCACAAATATAAGGCTCTAAAAGAATTTTGCAATCTGAAAAAATAGTACTTGTACTAATTATTTCTAGTACTTATACTATTTTTTGATGTGGTAGGGGTTCTATTTTCCATTAAAAAACCAACCCGGTTTCCTGAAGTTGGTTTTTTAATGCAGCGTTTTTATTTAATCACCAACCATCATCTTCTTTCTTCGTTGCAGGTGCAACTGACTTGGTTTTTATATATGTATTAATTTCTTCGATTGTCGCATCAACGGAAGCCTTGTATGCTAGGCTTCCAGTTGCATTTTTCTCATTGATATTCAACATGCCCGGTTTAGGTTTGTAGATGATCATTCCATTATTAAAATACGAACTAATGTGATATGCCCTTCCTGCAACTCCTGCAATATAGGTAGTTCCTGAATAACTTCCCGGTTTGTAAACATTTGCATCATCATAGATTTGTACTCGTATTTTATTGTCTTTGAACTCTACAACCATATTCAAATAGAAATCGAGTGATGTGCTAAATGAGGATGTAATGTAATTCAATGTAATTTGAGATTCTGTTTTTGAAGTTCTTACCTTCTCGTAGTTTCTGAAGTTTTGACCAGCCCAATTTTCAAAACGAATCATCAATTCACTGGCTTTAACTGAATCAAATTCTAAAACTCGCTGAGAAACTAAATAGGTTGACAAATCTTGATAAATCTGTTCAACAAACACTGTATCTTTTTCTTGTTTTGAACTTTGAGCATTTATCGAAAATACTGAAAGTATCATCACTGATAAAACATAAATCTTTTTCATTACCTAAATTTTTAATTTTGCGACAAATCTCAACCCTTCGAGTGACAATTCAAGTCATTTAAAATCAAATACTAAAATTTCTCTGACAACTAAGGTCAATCATTTGGTGGCTTGTATCATTTTGTGCTACTTTGTGCTCATATCACTATTAATATGTTAAACCAATAATATGTTAAACCAAAGGAAGATTCTTCGTGTATTACAATTCATTTCATTCCTAGAACAGCGACCGCCAAAAGCAGTAAATCAATTGGCAGAAATGCTTGAAACCACCGAGCGAACAGTCTATCGATACCTTGACCTCATCCGAGAATGTGGCTTTGATTTACATCGAGACAAACACAACCGATTTTTCATTCACAATGACACCGTTCAGGGAATTCGTTTTACTACTGAAGAAGCCGAATACCTCAAACAAATCGTACTGACAACCGGTAAAAAGAATAAACTCAAAGATGCTGTTTTGAGCAAAATTTACTTGGCTTCCGATGTCAACATTGTAGCTGGTCATTTGGTGAATGCAAAGAATGGTCGCATAGTGGAACGCTTAGCCCAGGCCATTGCCAACAAAGAACAAGTCATACTCAAACGCTACCACTCAATCAATTCCGAAACCATTTCAGATCGTTTGGTTGAGCCTTTTGGGTTTACTGATAACTACCATACAGTTATGGCTTTTGAGGTTACCTCGGCTAAAAACAAAACCTATCACCTGGATAGAATCACCGCAGTTGAATTCAACAACCGGGGGTTTATGTTTGAAGAAAAACATGAACAACAAATTCCCGATGCGTTTGGATTCAGTTTCCAAGGTGAACAACACGAGGTAGAATTGGACCTTTCCCTCAAAGCTTATTTGCTCCTCAAAGAAGAATATCCCTTGACAATTCCTTACGTGAAACACAACCCCAAAAAAGACTTGTTTGAACTAAAAATTCAGGTAAACGATTTGAAGCCTATTCAGCGGTTTATGAGGGGAATTGAGGGTTTGGACTAAAAATAAAAATCATAAATAAATCTTAACTTTACCAATGTAAATTCTGTAAACTATTAACAGAATTTTAAAATGAAATTTACTATGGCTAAGCAAACAAAAGAAGTTAAAGAAAAACCGATAGAAGTAACCCTTTGGGATGCTGCAAACAAATTACGTGGAAGCGTAGAGCCTTCTGAATACAAACACGTAGTATTAAGTTTGATTTTCTTAAAATTTGCAAGCGATAAGTTTGAACAGCACCGAAATCTTTTAATCGCCGATGGAAAGGAAAAATACGTCGAAATGGCTGATTTCTATACAATGGCAAATGTCTTCTTTTTAGAAGAAACAAGTCGTTGGAGTTATCTCATTAAAAAATCAAAACAAAACGATATTGCTCTGTTAATTGATACCGCTCTTCATACAATAGAGAAAACCAACAAAGCACTTCGAGGTGCATTACCAGACAATTACTTTTCTCGTTTGGGATTGGATATTACCAAGTTATCTTCCCTGTTAGATACCATAAACGATATTGATACCCTCAAAGACAAATCTCA
>JACCDY010327710.1_pt1 | contig 94080 bp, 58 predicted proteins | sample 7446391 | NCBI WGS metagenome assembly JACCDY01 (sample SAMN15323451, study PRJNA562643) | freshwater metagenome | isolation source: river surface water | place: USA:Blue River Watershed | collected 2017-08-18
CACCAGTTGGTCCAGTAGCACCAACTTCACCAGTTGGTCCAGTAACACCAGCTTCACCAGTTGGTCCAGTAACACCAGCTTCACCAGTTGGTCCAGTAACACCAGCTTCACCAGTTGGTCCAGTTGGTCCAGTAGCACCTCCAGATCCACTTGAATTCCATGTAACTTCCTTGGTAGTTGAATTCCATGTCAGATATCCACTTCCATACGCATTGTCAATCCGAATAGGATTAATGTACAAGGCTGATGCAGTAGCGCCATTGAGAGCTATATCCGATGCATTCAGGACGATACTGTTGGGAGCCTGGCTTTCCATGCCCGCCCTGGAACCAATCGCAATGGCATTGGAACCCTGATTGCTCATACCCGCCTCAACACCAATTGCTATGGCCTCAAACCCTTGTGAGGAATAACCGGCAGTATTACCGAGGGCAATGGCAGCCTCAGCCTGATACCAAGCACCAGCACCTTGTCCAACAGCAACCGCATATTCGGATTGGGAGGAAAAGCCTGCCGAATTACCCACTGCGGTTGCACGAGCTCCCTGATCCCAGAAACCCGCATTGGCACCCACAGCCACACTGTAGGAACTCTGTAGGTAATAGCCCGCCGCAGAACCTACTGCTACTGACTGGTACCCTTGTGAGGACCTGCCAGCCCCATCACCGATGGCAACAGCCGATGATTCTTGGGAAAAATACGCCGCAAGAGGACCAATTGCCACACTGTTGGAACCCTGATTATAAATTGCTGTCGTATCACCAATGGCTACGGATCCCTTCCCCTGGAAACTGAGACCGGCCGAAGGCCCTACAGCCACTGCGCCAATTCCCTGAAAATCTTTAGCCGCATAATCACCGATGGCCACGGCCACCATGCCTTGCGAGGAATAACCAGCTGAGGTACCAATTGCAACAGCACCTACCTGTTGACTAGAGTAACCGGCCTGGTAACCAATTGCAATTGTAGGAGAACTGTAATTAGGATAGACTGTATTAGATGTTCCCTGATGATCATAGCCAGCCTGGTAACCAATTGCAATCGCCGAAGTTTCCTGGGCTGTTAAACCCGCCTCGGAACCAATGTGAATTGTGGAACTTCCAACAGTCCACTCCGTTCCACTCCAATAAAGGTAATCAGAGTAATATGCACCAGTTGCACCGATACCGGCACCAGTGCCACCACCTGTGGGACCTGTAGGACCTGTGGAGAGCCGAGAAATATTCATAGTTGTGCCGGCATTCACACGAGTTCCCGCAGATGCTGTATAAAATACATTCACATACTGTCCTACTGTCATTTGCAGGAAAATAGGCAAAGGAACAGGGGCAGGTGCAACAGTATTTGAACCATAAATACGCATATCATAAGAATATACTGATGTGCCATTGCGTTCAATTGTAAATGTAACAACTTGAGCTGTTTGTTGGGGATCTACAATTAACATGGGATTAAACATGTAAAATCCGTCTTCAGAAACAGTGAACCGACCATTTACAGAGTTAAATGATACACCCAATTGAGCTGTATTGTTGGTAATCGTTGCACCCAAGAAGGCATCGGTTTTTATGGATGTGTAGGATGAGTTATTAGTGCGTGTAATACTGAGGAGTTGGTCGGAACTAGCGCCAAAATGACCGGTAGGACCTGTAACACCTGTAGCACCAGTAGGACCGGTTTGTCCAACACCGGTTGCACCTGTGGGACCAGTCATGCCTGTAAATCCGGTAGGACCTGTAGGACCAGTAGGTCCTCCTGCAGGGCCTGTAGGCCCTGTTGCACCAAAGCCAGTTGCACCAGTGGAACCTGTCACACCAGTAGGGCCCGTTGCACCTGTTGCTCCAAATCCAGTTGCTCCTGTTGCACCTGTAGTACCAGTCATACCTTGACTGCCTGTAGGACCTGTTGCACCAAACCCAGTGGCTCCAGTTGCTCCAGTTGCACCTGTGGCACCTTCAGCACCAGTAGCACCTGTGGCACCTTCAGCACCTGTGGCACCTGTGGCACCTTCAGCACCTGTGGCACCTGTGGCACCTTCAGCACCTGTAGCACCTTCAGCACCAGTAGCACCTGTGGCACCAGTGGCACCTGTGGCACCTTCAGCACCAGTAGCACCTGTTGCTCCCTCAGCACCAGTAGCTCCTGTTGCTCCCTCTGCACCTGTAGCTCCTGTTGCTCCCTCTGCACCTGTAGCACCTGTGGCTCCCTCTGCACCTGTGGCTCCCTCTGCACCAGTGGCACCAGTAGCACCAGTAGCACCAGTAGCACCAGCAACACCGGTAGCACCAGTGCTACCACTAGAAATAATCACTAAAATGACATTCAAGTTATTTGCAAATCCTGTAGCACCCGTTCCTTCAGAAGATACAATAGTACAAGGAACTTCAACATAATTGTTGGAAATAATGGTTTCATCTCCGGTTACACGCCATATCTGGTTATTATCCGAGTCAGCAGCATCCTGAATAATGAATGTATCGCCAGGTTTCAAGAGAGCCAAAAATATGTCAATATCAACATTATCCGATGTCAAATGATCAATATTAATTTGTGTTGCACTTGTTTGCGTTGCATTATTGTATATAATGAATCCGGAACCAGGATCGCTTCCTGTTGCACCAGTATTAATTTGGTAGTTATAATAGGATGCTGACTGTCCTGCTGGACCTTGTGCACCCGTGGGACCTGTAACACCTGTTGCACCAAATCCAGTTGCACCTGTCATTCCTGTGGGACCATCCGCGCCGGTCATGCCGGTTGCACCAGTCATACCTGTGCTACCAGTGGCACCAGTCATGCCAGTAGGCCCTGTTGCACCATCAATGCCTGTAGCTCCTGTCATACCAGTTGGACCTTGTAAACCTGTATCACCGGTTGCACCAGTAGCTCCAGTCATACCAGTTGGGCCGGTTGATCCCGTAGCTCCAGTAGAACCTGTTGCGCCAAATCCAGTTGCTCCTGTGGCACCAGTCATACCGGTTGGACCGGTTGATCCCGTAGCTCCAGTTGCTCCAAACCCTGTAGGACCTGTAGCACCTGTAGAACCATCGGTACCCGTAGAACCAGTCACACCAGTAGGACCCGTCGCTCCAAATCCTGTAGCGCCTGTAGGACCTGTAGAACCTGTAGTACCAGTTGCGCCGGTAACACCTGTAGGTCCCGTTGCACCAGTATTGCTGGCAGTTCCTGCAGGACCTGTGGGACCTGTAGGGCCATCTACACCATCCAAATTTACATAGTACGAATCAGATCCGGAAAAGGAACCTGGGCCTATATTCGTAATTCCACTTATTACAATTGCACCTGATCCGGATGTGTAGGAAGTAATTGTTCCCTCAAAATAGGCCGTTGCATCACTAAATCGTACAACAAGCACCGAATTACCGGTTATATACGCTAGATTTGTATCAACAGTTAGCGATACAAAACCACCATTCACAGGTGTAATAGTTGCGGATGCGGATAGAGTACTATATTTATCACCTGCTAAACCTGTAGGACCAGTTGCACCAAAGCCAGTTGCACCAGTTTGACCTATGGAGCCTGTTGCACCTGTCACACCTGTAGGACCTGTGGCTCCAAAACCAGTTGCACCTGTTGCTCCTGTTGCACCTGTTTGACCTATGGAACCAGTAGTTCCTGTAGGACCTGTTGCTCCTGTGGCACCTGTAGCACCCTCTGCACCAGTAGCACCAGTAGTTCCTGTAGGACCTGTTGCACCATTAGCACCGGTTGCACCAGTGGATCCCGTAGCACCCGTGGATCCGGTTACACCAGCGCCTGTAGCACCGGTAAATCCTGTTGCTCCTTGAGCACCTGTAGCTCCAGTTGTTCCCATGCCAGTGGGTCCAGTAGCACCGGTCGTTCCTGCAGATCCCGTTGCTCCCGTTGCTCCTGTAGCCCCCATTCCAGTTGCACCCGTTGCTCCTGTAGCGCCTGTAGGACCGCCAGCGGGACCCGTTGGACCCATCATACCACCATATGGAAGGGAGTTCCAGGATAAAATACCATCACCTATTTTGAATCTTTGCGTATCCGACTCAATTGCCAACTCACCAGCCGCTAAAACCGGGTTGGCACCAGTCCATTGTGCAGCTGTGCCGCGCCGAAATTGCAACTGAATAAACGGCATGGCCCTGTTCTATAATATCTTACGATCATTAATAGGTCCTAATCTTCCTCATTCTCAATCTATTACATTGAATTTCACTGTAATACATTAACTATATACCGGGGTTTCTAACCAAAACTTGCATACTGCCCAAATACACGCCAGGCATTAAACACACGATACAATGTAAGTGACTCCATTTCGTATTTATTTGCTGTGGGTGTTGGAACTGTACCGTTAATCCAGTTTATGGAGGCAGCTGCTCCATTGATTTGCAAGGTGCTAGAAAACCGTCCCGTCGCATTTTGTTCCAAATTCAACACAATAACATAGGACCGATTGTTGGTGCTCGGAAGGTTTGTTATATTTGTTGTAAAGTTGGCAGTAATGGATGAATGATAGAATACGGATCCTGTATTCCAATCATGATTTACCGTTCCATTTGCATTTGTAATTGTGGAAACCGTTTCACCGGTAGAAGTTACAAAGAGGGAACCCCATGGATTTGTCGCAGATCCAATAGAATAGGCCGATGAAATGGGGGGAAGTAAATTGTTATTTACACGAATGCTTGAGACACTCACTTCAAGCGAGGAATTATAAAAGTAGTTCGGAAGTGTGTTGGGATCATATATAACTACGGAACCATATGCACCAGTTGTTCCACCGGGCAAGGTTCCACCAGTAGGTCCAGCTATTCCTGTTGCACCAGTTGCGCCTGTAGCACCAGTGTTTCCTGTAGCGCCCGTGGGTCCTGTAGCACCAAACCCTGTAGGTCCTGTAGCTCCTGTAGCCCCCGTGGGGCCTGTAGCACCAAACCCTGTAGGTCCTGTAAATCCGGTGCTTCCAACAGATCCTGTTGGTCCTGTTAGACCAGTAAAGCCAGTTGCACCCGTGGCACCTGTTCTTCCTGTAGGCCCTGTGGCACCTGTGCTTCCTACAGATCCTGTGGGACCTGTTACACCCGTAGCACTCACACCCGTTGGTCCTGTAGCTCCTGTACTTCCAACAGATCCCGTTGGTCCTGTAGCTCCTGTACTTCCAACAGATCCCGTTGGTCCTGTAGCTCCAGTGTACCCTGTAGGCCCTGTCGCACTTGCTAATGCATTTATGGAAGATGCACCAATATTCAGGGTATTTGTGGACTGGGAAAACCAGAGGGTTGTTGTGTAATATGGATCTGATTCGGACAAGGGATGCACCGGTTGTGGTGTCAAAACTAATCCAGTAGGATCAATAAGACCCGTTACTGTTAATTTCCCATCTACTACAAATTCTGTCGCCGAACTTATGTAAAATGCGGCTGATCCGGTAACACCACTGCTTCCCACAAATACTACCGATCCAGTTGGTATTCCTGTTAGATCTGCGGCGGCGCCTGTAGGACCTGTAGCTCCATCTACTCCTACATATCCTGTAGCTCCCGTTGGACCCATGCTACCCGTAAATCCCCCATATCCCAACAGGCTCCATGCCGTCACTCCATCTCCTATCTTAAAAAGACCGCCGTCCGTCTCTAATCCAATCTCGCCCTCTGCTAACACCGGATCGTTGGAAGTCCAATCTGCAGCAGTGCCACGCCGCAGTTGCAACTGCAAGTTTAGGGTTCCAGGGGCGACCGCACCCGCATCAAACGCTGGTCCCACGGTATAGGTATTTCCAGGGCCACCGCCATCAAATATGTAGGAAGCTACAACACCTGTGGGACCCGTGGCACCCGTGGCACCATTCAATCCTTGAATACCGCCATACGGTAAGAGAGACCACATGGTTACTCCGTCACCAATCTTAAACAACGAAGTGTCAGTCTCAATGCCCATTTCACCCTCCGCGAGCACCGGATCGTAGGTAGTCCATTGGGCCGCCAGACCGCGACGGAACTGGAGTTGAATATTGAGATCACCGGGCTCCGCGGAACCGGCATCAAATGCAGGACCCACATAAAAGGTAGTACCAGGGTCACCGCCATCAAATATGTAGGGAACTACGGCACCTGTAGGACCCGTGACACCTGTGGCTCCCCTTAAACCGCCATAGGGCAGCAAGGACCACGGCGTCACACCATCACCAATCTTAAATAGCTCCGTATCCGTTTCAATACCCATTTCACCCTCGGCAAGCACCGGATCGTAGGTGGTCCATTGACTAGTAGGACCACGACGGAATTGGAGTTGAATATTGAGATCACCGGGCTCCGCGGAACCGGCATCAAATGCAGGTCCTACATAAAAGGTTGTGCCTGGTGCACCGCCATCAAAGATATAAGGCACAACAGTGCCTGAGGGACCTGTAGGACCGGTGGAACCCCGTAAACCACCATAGGTTAGCAGGGACCACGGCGTTACTCCATCACCGATCTTGAATAAGTCCGTATCCGTCTCAATACCCATCTCACCCTCCGCGAGCACGGGATCGTAGGTGGTCCATTGGGCCGCTGGACCACGACGAAACTGGAGTTGAATGTTGAGATCACCGGGCTCCGCGGAACCTGCATCAAATGCTGGACCGACATAAAAAGTGGTTCCAGGGTCACCTCCATCAAATATAAACGGCGCTACAGGACCTGTAGGACCCGTGGCACCAATGGCATCTTGGGTAGTATAGGTAACTTCCTTAGTAGTAGAATTATACACCATAAATCCCACAAGTGCCGAATTATCCAGACGCACAGGATCAATGTAGAGTGCTGAGGCTGTGTCGCCATTCAGCGCCACGCCAGAGGCATTGAGGACAATCGTGTTGGGAGCCTGGTTTTCCTGACCCGCCTTGGCACCAATGGCTATCGCATTGGCTCCCTGGTTGCTCATGCCCGCCTCCAAACCGATGGCCACAGCTTCCGCACCTTGTGAGGAGTAACCGGCCACATTACCGAATGCAACTGCGGCCTCACCCTGTTGCCAATAACCGGCGCCCTGACCTACAGCCGCCGCATAATCGCCCTGTGATGAGAAACCTGCCGAATTACCTACAGCAGTTGCACGCGCTCCCTGATCCCAAAAACCCGCATTTGCACCTACAGCAACCGTGTAGGAACTCTGCAAATAGTAACCTGCCGCGGAACCCACAGCCACGGCCTGGTAGCCTTGGGAAGACCTGCCAGCCCCATCACCAATCGCAACAGCCGAGGAACCCTGGGCCTCATAACCGGCAAGAGGACCAATGGCCACGCTGTTAGAACCCTGATTGATTACGGCAGCCGTGTCACCAATGGCTACGGCCCCCTTGCCCTGGAAACTGAGACCCGCCGAAGGACCCACAGCTACTGCGCCAATCCCCTGATAATCCTTGCCCGCATAATCACCAATCGCTACAGCCACCATGCCCTGCGAGGAATAACCGGCCGAAGTTCCTATAGCAATTGCTCCATATTGTTGACTTGAATAACCCGCCTGATATCCTATTGCAATTGCGGGACTACTGTAGGCAGGATAGGCTTCTGCCGCTGTTCCCTGATAGGACCAACCTGCCTCAGTTCCTAGAGCAATACCATACTGACTTTGTGTCTGGTACCCCGCCCAGGATCCTATATGAATTGTGGATCCCTCTGTGGACCATTCAGATGTAGCAGAATTCCAAAAAATATAATCAGAATACGCCTGACCTGCTATTGAAAGAAGTCCTGTTGCACCGGTTGCACCTGTTGCTCCTGTAGCACCATCTACACCCACATATCCTGTAGGGCCTGTTGCACCTGTAGCTCCCTCAGCACCAGTAGCTCCTGTTGCTCCTGTCGTACCCGTGGCACCAATAATGCTTGTTGCATAATATAATACATCTATTATAGTTAAATCCGGTATGGCAATATTATTTGTGTACATTTTCAGGATATAACCAGCATATCGGAACTGTGCTGAAACACGCAGCGTACCATTCTGGTATGCATAAATAGTTTCACCATTGAAAAATACTGAAAATACATCACCTGTAGTATATGGCACAGTTACACCCGTAATTGGTGTGGCATTTGTAAATCCATTAATAACCACATTGGAACTTTGTAGCTGAATCGCAAAATAATCATTCCCGTTATTGTATAAATTGAAATAGAATCCGTTGGAACCAAACATACCGACACCAATGTTGGGAGCCACGAATTGCGCATAAAATCCCTGATTCGTAACACCGTATCCGTGCACTGAATCAATTTCCTGAAATACGGCACCTGTTGGGAAAAAGAAAGAGGAGGAATCCAATTGTTTAGCAGTACCACTTACAGGTGTGAAGACACTCGTTCCTACACCAAATTGTCCAGTAGGACCCGTAGATCCTGTTGCTCCTGTGGCGCCTGTGGCGCCTGTAGCCCCTGTGGCGCCTGTAGCACCTGTTGCACCAGTCGCTCCTGTAGACCCAGTCGCTCCCGTAGAACCCGTAGCACCAACAGATCCAGTAGCTCCTGTTTGACCTGAGCTTATCAGCACAACAATTACGGGCAAATCATTGGCAAATCCCGAGGAACCCGTACCATTTGAAGATACCAGTGTGCATGGAATTTCAACATAATTGTTGGGAATTACGGTTTCTGCAGAAGTAACTTGCCATACCTGATTGTTGCTGGAATTCAGCGCATCCTGAATAATAAATGTATCACCTGGTTTCAGTAATTCCAGAAATATATCAATATCCACATTTGTTCCAGTAAGATGATCAATATTAATCTGGGTAGCACTGGTTTGGCTGGCATTGTTATAAAGCAAATAACCAGCACCAGGATCACCACTCGTAGCAGAGGTATTGATTTGGTATTCGTAGTAGGATGCGGATTGACCAGGGGGGCCCTGGGAACCAGTGGGACCCGTGGCACCAAATCCGGTTGCACCCGTCGCACCATCTGCACCGGTTGGACCGGCAACACCTGTAGGACCCGTTGCACCAAATCCTGTAGCACCTGTAGCACCTGTCCCACCCAAACCCGTGAGTCCCGTAAATCCAAAACGACCTTCATAGCGCCAGAAGCTGACTGTAGGTGCGGCGGAAAGTGGGGTCGTTCCAAAAAAGGTCAAATATCCAACATCTGGATCAAAAATCCACGGATAGTTCTGACTGCCTGGTGGAATTACAGTTCCCGTAGAATCATATACTACAATATTGTAAGATCCATAAGGATCAAAATTAAAGGGAATTGCATTGGTAAGAATGTTGAGCTCAATGGTGGCCTGGGTCGCCTCGGAATAATAATAGGAAAATCCAGGTTTTAGTGCCCGCAGAGTTACATTCTCATATTTTACAATATGTGGATAGGATGCCGAAGTGTAGCGACGACCATGGGTAAATGACAAATCTTGTGTTAGATCTACGGGTGCCACAGCGGGTATGGGCTCTTGCAACAACTGCTGTGATGGAATAATACGGGGTCGGGAACTACCAAGGCCCTCTTGATAGAAGGCCAATCCTGGTTGCGCATCCGCGACACCAAGATACTTCTTAAATAAGAGCTCCGTCTGTTGCGTGCCCGTCGCCATTCTACTGTTTGCCGTGGTTATATCCATTACCGGTCTTACGAATACATTTTCATAACAACATAAGCTTTTGCTAAAAGAATATGTTGAAAGCAAAAATCAAATGAAATTACGCCGCTGTTAGCGTTGCCGACACATAGGAATACGAGAAATTCACCGACATGGGCAGACCAACGCGTAAATACACATATACTGTTCCAACACCCGCCTGGAATGGTTTCGGCACCGCCACCGTAAATGTCGTGTTTCCACCGCTATTTACAGGATCCAGAATCAATCCTGGCCGAGTAGCCGAGTTATCAGTGGGATTGAAGAAATTACCGGATGTTACCGTAGCACCCTGGGTATTTGCATCCAACCAGATAGATGACAAGGAATCCGCCGTAGTCGGCACCGGCGATGCCGAATCCTCAAATCGGTAATACAGGAGCATCTTCTGACCTCCCACATACGCCGAATTTGTCACTATAGCTGGTGTAGGGCTTGTGGAAAATAGAGTGAATGTCAAGGCCGAATACTGGGTAATACCGCCGAGTGCCGTCACACTCCAACAATATGTTGCGTAACGATATCCGCTCGCCGCAATACCAGAATAATTCACGGTATTTAGGGCCGTCTGCGTGTAATAAAATGGGCGGTAATCATAATACCCACTCACGGTGGATCCGCGTGTATAATGCTTGCCGTTGAAAATCTGGAGTTCCTCAGTTGTATCCGGTGTAATTCCACTAATAGTGGAATTCGTGAGATCCCATGCATGATTGTAGGGAATTGTGGCATATTGGGCACTGCTGTAGGAACCACCAGTGTACAGGAAAGGCGGGACATAGGGATTGGATGATCCCCCCTGTGCAATACCGGTATATACACGCGCACCTACAGTTGCAACAGCACTCGCTAACGCCGATGGTGTTGCCGGTATTGTGGAGAGCACCAAGGTCGCAGAGGGCCCATCCACAATCCCCACAATCGGATTCGCGGTCGCCGTGGCAGAGGCCGTAAGTGCATTATTGGCCACGGCTGTCGCGATAATCGTAGATGCATAGGCTGCTGCCAAGGATGCCGAGGTCACAGGCACCGCTGCAGTAACTGAGTTAGAGAGCTGACCTGTAACGGAATTATATCCAGCAGTTGCATAGGTAAAATCAGTCTGGTTATTGGTCGTCGTTACAGAGCCGGCGACAATGGAGGTAGTGAGCCAAGGTGAGCGGTAAAAGTTCAGACCCAAATTGCTCGTCACGGAGGATACACCGTATGTGGGTGTTCCATAAATGACCTTGACACCCGTAACATTCGTCCAGGCGTTGGATAACAAGTTCGTAGAAAGCAGCGACACACCTGGTCCTGCAGTTAATATGGGATCAAATTGGTATGAAAATGTGGCCGAACCCACGTTGGCGATGGACTGGGAGGCTGTAAGGGTGTAGGTGGCCGAGGAAGGCACGAAATGATTGGAATTGATTTGTGCCCTGTTCATGGAATCCAGGTAAAATCCGGTCCACGCCGTGGGTGTAGAATACTTATCATAGACTAGTGTGCTAATATTCAGTGCATTTACAGTGATAGGTAGGGGCGAAGAGGCGGGGAACCCATTGTAGGAAATTGTGGGACCCGTGACATTCAGAGCACCTGACAGGGCTATGAGCATAGTGGCCAAGGTCCCGCTCGTGGAGCCGCGGGTCGCTGTAGTATGGATGGGGGAACGGAATGGATCGCTTTGCCAATTTGTGGATACATTTACAAGGGTTGTTGTAGTTGCCCCCGTTTTGATATTTTTGATTGTGCCATTTGTATAGTATCGTGCAGGGAATGATAAGTTTCCACTCAGCACAGCCGATTGAGCCAGGGCAGTTGTGCTCAAATAGGTGGAAGCCGTTGCACCATATCCGCTAAATACAGTATTCTTCGCCTCCGCACGGAATTCATGGACTGTGTCGGGATTCAGGCCACTTGCAGCCCAGTTCAGCGCCGTTCCACGGCTTATACCCAGCGTAGAGGCATAGACCGGTGTACCATACCGGCGCGTAGATGCAGATGTTACATATGCAACACGATAATCCGCAATACTTGCCGTTGTTGTTGGATCCGTGGTATCAATTTGCGCCGGCTGCGTATACGCAAAGGTGAGACTGTTGGAAGTGATGGCAGATCCGCTCAAGTTCTGGGGGGCCGAGGGAGGTCCCGCCGACACATACGGCACATAAAATGTAGAGGCCACATTGCTTTGCGGATTTGCGTTTGCATACCATACACTCACCTTATTGGTTGAAGAATCGGCCAACAAATCCGCCAATAGAGGATTATAATATACATAAGTGGTGCGTGGCGTGGATTCACCTGGGAAAAGTCGTGTCTGAATTCCACTTGTGGAGGCAATCTTAGAAAGTACGAATCCTGTAACATAGGCTGTGCTATTGTAGTAATTCACATAATTTGTGCTAATGCCTGTAACTAGCGTGGATTGCACGGGACCTATTGTGGAAAGCTGAGCATTGAAAAAGGCGGAAAAGGTTTGGATGTGGGGAACGCGGTAATCCGTCAAACCAATGGGAATCTGTGTAGGATATATCCATGGCACAAAGATTTCTGTGGAAGTTGTGGTCGTGGATTCCATCACAACATAGGGCGGAGGATCAATGAAATACCGCTGAATCCAGGCATCATCATAGATCGCATTTCCAGGTCCTGTAGGACCTGTATATCCTGTGCCGCCTGTGCCACTACCACTTCCAGTTCCAGTGGGTCCAGTTGCACCAGGAATACCCGTTAAATTGACATTGTATATTGTGCTTGCGCCGAAGGATCCGTAAACAGCAGCAGGTTCCACGATTCTCACATCTCCCGTTGCTGCATTGTAGGAACTTACGAGACCCGTAAAACGGTTCGCGTAATCCGCCGAATCCACCACTAAAATAGAATTTCCCGCAATATATGCCAAATCAGGTGCAATCACGAGATCCACGACCCCACCTGAGGGATCTACGGCACCCGTGGATGCTACCGAACGATAGCGATCTCCCGCTGCACCGGCAATACCGGTGGGTCCCGTAGCTCCAGTGGGACCTGTGGCACCCGTAGCACCTACAGCACCTGAGGACAACCGCAGATTCGTAAAAGTTACCGTTTGGGGATATCCTGCAATTACCGCATTGAACCAGATCTCATAATAATAATTGGCCAGAGCCACGGAATCCGTGGCAATTTGTGTACCATTTTTCAATAAATATAGATTTGTCCCCGCCAGACCACTATGCGTTATGGTAATTGTATCTCCCACAGCATAGGATCCAACGGATGTAGATCCACCATACCAGTAAAGCGTGCCAGTGGAGGCTGTGGCGCGCTGCATGATGAGGAGGGATGTGTAGGAAGCGGGGGTAGACCGAAGGGCCGCATAGATTTGTGAGAAGGAAAACGCAGGGATCGTGAAGGTAAAGGAGAATCCGGTTCCAGCAGGAATGACCTGATTCGTAAAAAATCCAGGGGATGCCACGGAATTCTGCGTAAAAATCACGACATCATTGCTGCCATATGCTACAGTGCCAACACCTGCAGTATATGGATAGAATGATGTATAGACTATGGAACCTGTAGGACCCGTGGCACCCGTAGCACCTGTGCGACCCGTAGGACCTGTGGGACCCGTTACACCTGTGGCACCTGTCCAGCCGGTAGGACCCGTATACCCTGTATATCCGGTCGCCCCAACAGTTCCATCCAGATTTACATTATATATTGCCGCGGATGTAAAGACGCCCTGAATATTTACGGGGCTCGCAACAGTCATGGAACCCGTGTTGGAATTGTAGGCAGTCACATAGGCCTGGAAGGAATTCCCGCTATCCGTGGCATTTACCACAACTACGCGATTTCCCCCAATATAGGCGAGATCCGCGGCCACCGTGAAGGTTAGAGGAGGAGTGTAGGGATCCAGGAGCACAGCCGAAGTTGTGTAAGTAGCATAGCGGTCACCGAATCCCGTGGGACCAGTCCAGCCTGTGGGACCTGTAGGTCCCGAAATACCGTTCAAGTTTACATTGTATTCTGTAGTTGCACCAAAACTCCCAACAATTGTATCAATGCTCGTAATTGTGAGCTGACCCGTCACGCGATTGTAGGCAGCCACACGACCTGTGAAATAATTGGTGGGATCCGCGGCCTCAATGACGAGCACGGCATTTCCCTCAATATAGGCGAGATTGGGTTCAATGAAAATGGTTACAGGCTCAGATGTGGGATCCAAGGATTGGTCAAAAGTGGTCTGAGTGTTGTAGCGATCACCGGCGGGACCTGTAGCACCTGTATTTGTCGCCTCACCAGGAATACCTGTAGGACCCGTGGCGCCTTGGCCGGTGGGACCTGTAGGACCATCCATACCCATATAGCCCGTGGGACCCGTTGCACCTGTAGCACCCTGTCCCACCGAACCAATGGGTGCATAGGTAATCTCATTTGTAGAGGGATTGTAGGTCAGGTATCCCGTGCTATATGACATATCGGACCGAATAGAACTCACATAGAGGGATGAGGTGTTGATTGTGAGGGTTGCAGGGGCGCAAATGGTGTCAAACCGACCCGTATTTTTCAGGAGGTAATTAAGGGTTGTATTTCCGGATGAGGTGGAGAGTTGTTCCCAAATCTGCATTTGTTGCAAAATGGGGTAGAATTGGTCACGGAGTGAGGGGGCATAGGGATCACCGAGGGTAGAGATGTTGGGAACCCAGCCCGTCTCCACATTTGCACCATATGTCGTGTATACCACGGGACCCACCGTAGAAATGGAATACAGCTTCTCCTTCTTCACAGTGTACTGCTGCTCTGAGAAGTTATCTGATACAAAAAAGTAATTGGTGAGTGTACTCACTACACCATTGTTGGTAATTACATCAAAATTACGGCCACCAATGGGTGTCAAGGATGTGTCGGTAAGAGTATTGCTTCCTACATTGTATTCATCGGAACGGAAGTTATGGGTTTCCAGTGAACTCACACGCAAAATATACTCGTTTGTACTTGTATTTACAAATTGAAAGTTGTCGCGAAACAGGAAAGTGGAGATATACTGCACGGTGGTATCCACATCGCTAATTGTAGATTGAAGTGCGGCCGTGCCTGTAGAAGTAAGGAGGATATCCACATTATTAATAGTGGACTGGAGTTGTGAGGTGAGCGTGGATTGTTGTTGAATCACGAGTTCCTGTTGATCTTGGAGTGCTATCACGGTACTGAGTGTGGATTCAAGGAGTGTGTAGGAAGAATTGAATTGTGTCTGGAAAAATACGGTATCAGTGGAAACTGAAATGGATATGTCCCCGATTGCGGCGTATTTGAGTGTGCGACCCTCAGGAGTGGTGGGAATGTCCACGAAATTCAGGGTATCCCCGCCGACCACCTGTATTGCATCCGGTGCAATGGCGTAAATGTAGATTTTATCTTGACCGCCTTCATTGAGTTTATAGAAGTCAATGCCTGCACCGGGTTCAAACCATAGACGATTGTAGGAATTGGAGGTGGTTAAGGTAATATTGGAACCGGCACGAACCTCGTTAAAAGCACGAAGGACGGAGGAAAGACAGGGGAGTGGTAAATCTGCCCAGTATGTACCGCCATCCCCGCGCGAAAATAGGATTTTATTGGGTGGAATCGGAAACCCCCCCACATCCTTAAAATTAAGGTTGCGGATGAAGAGATTCTCCAATTCCAGATTGTTTCTGGTACTCATCCTTCTATCTGTTTGTGAGGGTTTTTCCGATCGGAATAGTAGAACGAATGCCTAAGACACGCAGAACGAAAGCCAATACATTCTGTAGCTGCATTAAGTCGGTCCAATCCCGACTAAAAACCAAGGAAGAGGGACGGGCCATTGCGATATGCGTAAAATCTGTGCTGCAGAGCCACGGACGGACCCTGAAAAAGTTCAAGTGCCGTGGTACACCACGGCTCGTCACTCAAAAACAATTTACTAGACGCTATAAACATTAATATTCATTCAAATACTGATCTAACTCATCCAGTTCACTCACTTTGTATCCATTCTGAATGGAAGCAAAGTGAACAACATAGCAATGACCATAGTGTTTTGCCAGAAGCACACCGGCCTTGGAATCAACAATGTACTCGTATTCTACATCATCACAGGAATCGCTTTTGTAGGAAGTTTGTCCCTCCACAAAGTCCTCCAGAAACTCGGCGGAGAAGTTTTGGGACTCGTCATCGGCGAGCTCCTCAATGGCAAGCTCATCAATCTTGGCCTGTAGGGAAATATGGGAATATTTGGAAAGAAGACGGGCAAGCTGGATACAAATCTCGTCACCCTGGCCACTGAAATACCCGTCCCAGTGCATCCAGAGATAAATAGGTGCCTTGGAAGTACGACGAAGAAGAATGCGTGAACGAGTGCCCATTTCAAGAATATGCGGAAAGGAAAGGATATATTTGCACAAAGATGCCAACATAGACGACAAAGGTATGTCAATTTTTTGGGCACAAATGGACAAAAAACCAAAAACACCTTGGGTGTCTTTGGTTTTTAGTGTGTTTAGTGTTTTATAGTTAGGGGGTCAGGGGATTTTAGGGGTATGTTGGGACTGTTGGGAGTTTAGGGCAGGTTTAGTTCTCCTCAGGTACATCCTCGCTCTCTGGGGCATAGCTATCAATCTTCCCATTGATGTACTTGCCGCAATAGGAGTCCCAAATGATCTGATCCTCACCCTCCTTGCTGATATCCGCGCGGTAAGTGCGACGGTCAGCAGAGTTGTAGATGTAGTGAATGCCGCCAATCTTGATGCGGGTCCAGCTCACCTCCACAATTGGTGCATTCTCGGCCAGAATCGTCTCCTTCTCAGGATCACTAGGGGCAGATGTGGGGAATGCAGGAGTCGCCACAGAAGGCATGCCAGTTGGCAATCCAGCGGGATAATTCTCCTGGAACCACTTGGACCCTACAATGTGCAGGTTGTCCAGAGGCTTCTCATTGATGAAGCCCTCCCAGTTGGCCTTACCCTTGGACTTCTCCTTGTAGGCCGTGTAGAACTCTTCACACTTGGGGCAGAGTAGCTCGCCCTTGGCACGCTTGCGAATGCACTGCTTGGCCTCATAGACCTTATTCGCCTCTGTGCCTGGGATAACCTTGGTCTTCTGCACCATACGAGCAAGGCAGTGCGTGGGACTAATTACGAGCTCCGGTGCAGCTGCTACAGGAATCACCTCAGGCTCCTTGGGTGCTGCAGGAATCACCTCGGTGGGCACTGGATTAGCAACAGGTGCAGGCGCAGGAGCAGGAGCAATACTCTCCTCACTTGCAACCTTCTTCACCTTCTTCACCTTCTTAGGTGCCTCGTGCTTAAGAGCCTCTGGCTCAGGTGCTGGTGGCTTCTCAGCCACCTCAGGCACCACCTTGGCCACCTCTGGTGCCTTCTCAGCCACCTCAGGCGCTGCAGGCGCCATCTCAGCCACCTCAGGCGCTGCAGGCGCCATCTCAGCCACCTCAGGCGCCTTAACCATGGACTGCAGAGAAGACAGCTCCTCTGCAGTCCAGGACTGCTTTTCATGCATCTTCAGCAGGAGACCTGCGAGGAAGGCAAGGGATGTGTTGGAAACTTGGGACATTTTGGAATAGAAAGGAAAGTACGGAAAGGAAAGAAACTAAGGAAAGAACGAAAGAAGCCACAATCCCCCCATTCACTCCTTGGTCAATCCTTCAATTTTTTCCACCACCTCTGAATCATCCTTATGTCCTTTTCGCTTTGTAGGACGAGACACATCTATTTTAAATACTGTTCCATTCTCTCCACGGACCATCTTTAATCCCCGAATCCCTACAATCTTCCCCTCCTCATATTGAATCTGTTGTTTTGTATTAAGAACCTTAGCATCATTTAACTTTACGAGAGCTTTATAAAGTATTTCCCTTTCTTCAGGAGTAATATCAGGATATTCTTCTGCAAATACGCGAAATCGTTGCAAACGAAGACCGCGTTCCAATCGTAGCCACGGTTTCAGAAATGCCGATGCCGATTCAGCCGTAAAAAACGATGTCATGGCAGTATCCATGGTGCCTGGAGCGGATGCGCTAGCAGAAGTGTTACTACCTCCTATAGGAGGTGAAGGTGAACGCCGATTTCGTCTTGTATTCTTCACAACTTTAAACATTTCAAGGTATTTTTAGAAGTTTTCTTACTGTTTCTTTAGTAAAGCCTGGTTTAGATGAGTTGGGATACAGCATTCGGACAATCTTTGACAGGTGTTGGAAATCCCAAAAAATCCGAAGCTGCCTCAGCAGCCGAGGCCTTTGGATCCCATTACGATTATGCTGCGGCGGAATATGTGGAATCCACGGCTCCCCGCACAACCTCCAAATGGGAGGAATTACAGCCCACTGCCATGGCCCAGGCAGGTGGTAACCATTTCCCCCCCGTGCAGGATCCCACCCAAATGGAGATACCTACATGTTCGGCCCTCCGGATTCGGCGGGAGCAAAATGGTCGCGACTTTGTGAATAGCCGCCTTTGGGACAATTTCCATGCGACTCCGCCTACCCAAACATCCGCCCAAACTCTCCAACAAAGTAAAGATCCGAAATACATGGATATGAATCCCACGGGCACCCGTAAAAGTACGGGACAATTCCGACACCAACTAGATTACATGCCAGACAATAATTTGCCCCCCGCCAAAAACTCCACAAATCCCTTCTTGCAGCGAATGGATGCCGAGGGATCCGATGCACGCAATATCGTGCGCGAGTTCCGTGATGCAGTGACCGAAGACAACCGCGAACGCGATGTGGAAGCCGCAAAACGCCTGGCGGATAGGCAATTTGCGGACCGATGGTTGCCTCCTCAGGTCGCCGAGGAAGCCGCGGCTCTCCAGGCCTACGAGCTGTTACGACCCAAACAATACTTTGAAGGGGCTGCGCCCCTTTAACCCCCTCATATGAAGATATTCATAAGGGGGCTGCGCCCCTTTTGTGCTTTGCAAAATAGAATAGGATCCTATTTTACAAAAGAGGAAGAGGATGAATATGTTGGAAGTGTTGGAAGCCCTAGGAAAAGCTCACAGTAACATCGCATGCATGGAAATTCACCTTCTTCATGGCTGACTTGGTGAGTTCGGACCGCTTTTTCCGACTACCCTTTGACGATCCTGAACCTTCCGAACTCTCCTCAGATCCCAACACAGCATCTGGAAGAGTAGCGACACCATAGGAAGTGGCTGTAAGAGCCGTAGCAGTCGTGGTGCGCGTGGACTTGGACTTGGTAGACCGCGAGTAATGCTCCTTGAGCGTGGAATTCATATCCTTCTCAATCGCCTCGCGATTTTCGGCGATATGTTGGAGAATCTGCTTTTCAATGGCCCACCGGAAAAAGTTCAGCTGACCTACAGTCGTCGTGACCTCCTCGTAACCACGGGCCTGAAAGAGAATACGCTCCCGTCGGCAAAAAGGGTCAAAGAGACGCTTGGAATAGGCATTGAGTTCACGCTTGTACTGAAAGTAGACAAGGAACTGACGGTTACCCAGGAGATACGATGTATTGTTCTTTTTCGCATAGTTGGTGACGAAATAGTCAATAAGACGGAGACTCATGGGTGACTCACCCTTGTAAATGGGGAGAAATGCATCCAGATTACCCGGATGGGAATAGAACTCCTGGAGCCATGAAATGACGAGATCCTGTTTGCACTGCACACGATTCTTACTTGTAGACACACGACGCTCTAGGGCTGAAGGTGCTGCCGTAGGTGCTGTTGGGATTGTGGTTGGTGTGGTTGTGGTGGTCTCGTCCATTCTATCACACAATTTACAGGACCATTTTAAGTAGGGGATGTCAAACTCAAACTATATAAAAAAACAATCTGGGGATGCATTGTGTGGTTTGTATGCATTAAATCATTTGTTTAATAAAGAGAAGTTTGTTAAACTAGATAATGGAGAATCACTATATATAAATTCTGAAAACAAAAAGGTTGAAAAAAATGGAGACGATATTAAAATTAATATGACATATTTTTGTACTCAACATAAAAATGATAGTGGAGAAATGACAAAATGTAGTGAGAATAATGAATGGTATACAGATCAGCAAATGATTGAAGCTATAAAAGCTGTTGGGCATTTTGCATACGATGAATTAGTTACAACACAAATGGCAGATAAGTCAACAATTACAGATGAGATATTGCAAAAGTTTGTTGAAAAATATTACAATAATGACAACTGTATTGGGGTTTTAATTAACCAAGGTTCTGCAACATCAAAAGGAATTCATTGGACATGTATCAAAAAAAAATCATCTAAATGCAAGGATGCACAAGGCATGTATATCAATTCAATTGGACCAACTGAAGAATGCATAAAAGATTTAACAGAATACCTTAAATCCAACAAAACAAATCACAAGGCTTATTTGCCTGTGTTTACAAAAAATCCCAGTTTGAGTCTTCCATCTTCATTAAGTGGGAATGCAGATGATATTTATAAGAGAATGTCGCGGATTATTGTTGATTACCAGTCCTGCTTAGAAGGTCAATCAGATAAGTCAATTATAAAGAATTGCATAGTTGAAAAGTGTAAAAAATATAAAGATAACAAAGAATTTCGGACATATTTGAACAAAACCCATACACAAAATGAGTTTTGTAAAAGTATTTACGATATTATGAACAACATAACTGATGATGAAAAAATTAAGAAAATTAATATTGATGGACTTGATTCAAACAATAAGAAAGGAATCAATCACTTGCCAGATTATAAGTTGGCTTTAGAAGTAGCCACTGGATCCATAGGAGCAGCCGCTGCAGTAGCCGCAGCAGCATCAGGAACAGTTGCTGCCGCAGCACTTCAACCACAACCACAACAACCCATGCCTTCCGTAAGACCTCCCAGTGAATTTACAACCATTCAATTAGGGCCAAGAACCTATAATTTACCAACAGGAAAGGGAGATATTGAATTCCGTAAAGAACTCTTTGCTGCATTGGCTGCCAATAGAACTACGGAAAACTATAAGGCTGCTCTGGGACACTTATATGCAGATGAAATCGCAATTTTGCAGGATACGGGGTTTATCAAGGAGTCCTTTTTGGTAAAGTATGCTGATGACATTCCTACCTTTTTTGAGGCATTGCCGGAATGTACAACAGATACCGCTGTCATGTTGAATAAGCAGTGCAGCAAATCCTACTTTTTGATTTATGCTTTGCTGCATAGTGCTGCCCAGGAGGTTGTAGGAAGTAATGCTGGAACACCTATGTCGGATGTGGAGTTGCTCCAACAACAGGCATTGCTTTCTTCAGTGAAACCCGGTGATTCCGAGCTTCGTAAGTTTATATTGAATTTGCTGCGCATTCGCACCCCTGGATATGATGTAAGGAGCTTACTGCCGAAACCAACGGCTCCACCTCTATCTGTGCTAGGAAAACCACCCACTAAGCAACCGTCCACAAAACTACCTGCAAAATCAATAAACAGACAAGATTTAATTAAGGATTTATTTACTCTATACCTACAATAAGGAATGTCCGCTCTTGTAAATCGTATTCCAAACAAAACAAAGGATCGCTATGAACGCGATCAGAATCCAAATGGGTATATTGAAGGTGATACACCCATTTTGAAAGAACTTGGAATTATGGATGCTGCAGGAACAATTGTCTTGAAAAACAGTCAAGACGAACCATTCTCAGCTGAGGAAATTCGGATATTCCTGAATTATATTGCGGATAATACGGAAGAGTATCCTTTGCCGCAGATATTACGCTGTATTTTGGAGGATAATTTACAGCAATTACGGATGGCCGCAAAATCGTTTGGAACAGCAGATGCCACGCGATCCTATGAACTCCTGAAAATCAAGGAAATTGAGCGTATTTTGCTGGAAGATACCCAGGCAGGAGGAGAGGGGTGTAGGTCCTCGGTTTCTATACAATTGGAAGGGGATCCGGAAAGTGTGGGAGCGCATGCATCGCATGCATCTGCATCCATGGCAATTCAGGAAGACGATCCAGAATTAGTGGCGCGGCTACAACGCTGTAAGGAATTGGAAGCCGAGTTGGAGGCTCTAAAGAAGGCCAAGGCAGCAGGGAATGAGGATGCAAAGACCAAACGGATTGCAGAGTTGGAGGCGAAGTTGGAAAAAACCAAGGAGGATCTAAAAAGTGCTGAGGAGAGGGCTACGAAAGTGTTGGAGGACTTTAAGGCATTTCAGAAAACAGTGGAAGAAAAAAAAGAAAAGGCACTTGACGATGCAAGAGCACGGGCGCTTCGTGCTGCAGAAGGTGCGCGTGCGGCAGCACAAAGAAGACTTGATCAACTTATGCAGGAAAGGGATGCACAAGCTGCACAACATGAGGCTGCTATTAATGAAGCTCAGGCTGCGGCTAGACAGGCGCAAGCAGCCTTAGATGAAGCGCAGGCTGATGCAGAGCGAGCTCAACAAAATGCCGAAAATGCTCTTCGCTTAGCACAAGAAAGGTTAAATACAACACAGCAGACTGCAGAACAAGATGCTGCACTCTATGCAGTACAAATTCAAACTGCAAATGCTGAACTCCAAGCAGCTCAAGATGCATTGCAGCAGTTGCAGGAACAGCAGGCAGAAGCAGCTGCACGCCAGGTGCAACTACAAACGGAGCTGGAAGCAGCAAATCAGCGTGTAGGGAATGCAGAACAAAACCGAAATCAAGCTCTAGCGCGCATTGCAGAATTAGAAGCACAACAAGCACAAGGGCGAGAAACTGCTGAACAATTGCAACAAGCTCACACAGAGTTGGAACAAGTTCAACAAGAACTTGCTGCAGCGCGAGAAGCTCAACAACTATCCCAACAAGAAGCTCAACAACAACTTGCTTCTACATTAGAACAATTACTCTTATCACAAGATAAGCAGAGAAGCGACTTGGATAGAATATCTCAAGAACATCAAGCTGCATTGAACGCAATGCAGGCACAGCTTGCAGCTGCAGATGCTGCTATACGCCGCAAAACCGAGGAACTTGCGGAATTATCAAGCAAGTCTGAGGAACAAGAAAGGCAATTAGATGAATGTAACAGATTGAAAGAAGAGCTTGAAAAGGCTAAGGAGCAACTTGCCCAATTACAACAGGGATCTGCGGGATCCTCGGCGAGGTTTGGACCTGGTGATGGTTCTGAGAATGGCAATGGTTCTGCAAGTTCCTCATCTTCGTCAAGTTCTGGATCTTCAACAGCTTCTGATTCCGCATCCTCATCAAGTTCCGGATTCTCTTCGTCAAGTAGTTCCGGATTCCCAACAGCTGCTGCACTCCCACCGCCAGGGCGGTCTACTGCGTCTGGCAATAGTTCTACATCCTCATCAAGTTCCGGATTCCCAACAGCTGCTGCCACTGCATTGCCTGCAATAAGACAGTCTTTGTTTTCACCCACTATGCCTATCTATGGAAATTTCACGAATGATAAAGAATCTTCGCAAAATAGTGCTGGAGTTCCCACACCTGCATCAACATTTACAGGATCTCTTGCATCACCCAATCTTGGATCAAACCCGACACAGAAAATATCACAATCTGGACCTACAGAAGAGACAGAGCGGAAGAAGTTTAATGATGCAATGTACAAATATAGGATAGCACAAAACAAGTTTACTCACATTAGGGACATCCTGCCAAATGACTTTAATACAATTGACTGGTCCAAGCTTATTACGCGACATACTATTAATGAGTGGATAAGTGAAAAAGAGAAATTAATAAAGGAATTTAAAAAAGATTATAATTTTTTGGAAGATAAATATATATCTCCTATTTTTACAAAGTTTGATAAACAACTTGCTTTTATTGGCAGATTTCAACCTCCACAGCAACTCCCACAGCAACTCCCACAGCAACTCCCACAGCAACTCCCACAGCAACTGCCGCAGCAACCCACAAGATCCAATCGTTTTTCAGGCTCTTCCAATAGAACACGCCGTGCGCAAGCACCTCTGCCGCCACCAGAAGGACATGTTTTAGGTGATGAACCATTATTCCAACCTGGAAGAAACCCACAAGTGTCTACATTTGCACCTGCACCCGAAGCCCCAGAAATTCTTTATAATACAGATCCCAATAACTTCAAGGAATCATTGATACAATATCTTGTACAAAATAAAAAACTAAAAAATCCAAATACTATTGCACTAAATAATGCAGCCAAAGCCTTACAGTCTGAGACAATTGATGCAATCAAACAATTAATTGATAAATCCTTTCAAACAACAAAAGAAATGATTACACCCAATGAATCAATAACAGACGAAATTAAAAAAGCTACAATTATTGAGGAATTCAATAAATTGATAAATTTCATAAATGAGAAAATACCTAGTATTGTTAGTTTTGCCAATACACTTGTATCCGACTCAAAAAATCCATTTCATAACGCATATAACTGGAATAAGTTGGATTATATTAAAGATCTGCAAACTCTATTTACAATAATGGCAAATCATGGAAAAGGAAAAAAAACAGCAAGTTCACGAGGAGGCACTCGCAAGCGTAAAGTAATTCGTATAGGAACCAGGAAATCCCGTACTCGCAAGATTTATAGTCATCGCCGTAAATAGAATGAACCTCCTCCTGAAAGCGAAGTACAGCTTTTACAGCACATTGGTGTTTTTCCTCTGTGCCAATCCCGAAACCTACAAACTCATCCATAAAGTCCTGAGTTGGATGAATCTGTCAAGTCCCACCGGTTGCCCGACCCCCCTTGGCCTCTTTTTCAACTCCGTGCTCTTTTTCCTAGTTATGTTGGGACTCATGATGTTCCCGCGAGATTAGCAATAGCATATCAATTTAGAATTATGTTGGAAATTCCGGATTCCCTACATAATTGAAAGGCTCCAAATTCAAGGCAGTGTCTCCAACATGCGCCGTAACTTGCCAGCAGCGGCTAGCCACGAGTACTCGGCCACCACAAAGTCACGGGGTGCATAGTCTCCTGCATCCAATGCCGCCAAAAACCGAGGAAAGTCCTCGGCCATCTGGGATACCGAGGATTTCATGCCACACCGCGGTGACCAACAGGTTACCGAGGTCGCCTCGCGCGTACTGAACCCATGCCCACTGTATTCCGCGCAATCAAGGATAAATAGGGGACACCCACAGGCCATAATTTCCAGGGCCGCGAGTCCCTGCGTTTCCGCGGCATCCAAGTAAATACAGAATTCGGCGCCCGTTGCTGCAGCCCTGAGTTCCTCGTGCGAATAAAAGTAATACATCAGCACTGGTCCATGAAACCGGAAATAATTGGCAAAGAGGTATTCATGGATAGCCCGCAAATCCGACCAGTTCTGGGATTTGAAGTATATGAAGTATGTATGGCTCTTTGAACCCACGGCCAAGGGCCGAAACCAGTCCGTGTTTACTCCTGCTCCCCACACGATCATCGGCCTGTGATGGGCTAAATCGTAAAAGGGCAGACCATGCGATATCCATTTGCCGAACCACAGGGAGGGCGCTAGATAGAGCGTAAGCTGATGGGAACCCAGGCGCCAAACAGGGGATGTGTTGGGATCCTGGACAAGTATATCAGCGTGAGAAAACACGAGCGGTCCAACAGCGCGTCGGAGTCCACGGGTTCCCCAATCCACCTCGTGAAATCGCTCAGGCGGATCCACAATCCAATTTACATCCCCTGGTTCATTCAGACGAAGCACGACATCATCCGATTTTTGCAGGAATCCCAACATAGTCCCAATCAATACTTGCGCGGGCCCACCATATGCGGTGGTCGTCGGATTAAACCAAATACCGATGCGAAGCGGAATCATTCAGGTTATTCTTGGGAATTGTTGTTTTTACTGGATTTATCCTTAGTCCTGACTAACTAGCCATTATCCAAACCACTAATTATTAGGGGTTTGGAACTGGCTAGTCCTGACGGAAAATCCAGCAACGGAAAAGCTGTAACCGCAGATAGAGTGATATGTTGGGATTCCTGTTTCCGCACCAGTGTTTCCAGACCATACCCGAACATTGGACACACGTCCAGTTTATTCGCCACGATATTGGATATGGTGGCAAACATACAACAGTCCCTGATTTTCATGTGGCACGCAAGATTTTCCTGCGAGCCGCCGAACTCGCGTGGCTAGACCACATGAAAGCCACACGCAAGGATCTCACGATCAAGGTAGTCCCTCGCAACAAGGCCTGGGGCACCAAAACTCCATGCGAATGCATAGATCCCGTAGACCATATGTTGGAAGCCGAGATCCATCGCCGATGTCCCAAGGCCACCATGCTCCCTACACCTGCCTTCCTCCTTACCAAGGAGGATGCAGCCGCCATGTTGGGAACAAAGGAACATCTGAGCCACCAGGGATTTTACGGGGAAATGCGCAGACGCACAGGCATTCTCATGACCAAGGCGGGCAAACCTGAGGGTGGTAAACTCCGATTTGATAGTGAAAATCGTCTCAAGATTGGTAAAGGTATCTCTCTACCCGATTGGGAAAAGGAGATCCGAACGCGTCAATCCAAGTATGTGTTGGAGGCCGTGAAACAAATTGAGAAAGAAGGAGGAGGTATAGGCGAATGGACCGGCTCCCTGGTGTTTCCTACAACCTATGAAGGTGCCGACGCCGCCCTTCAACGCTTCCTGAAAACGCGTCTCAATAACTTTGGACCCTACCAGGATGCGATTACTGCCGGAACAAACGCCGAGAATGACTTTCATTTTCACAGCGTAATCAGTGCTCCTATGAATGCAGGACTCCTTACACCTGCCGAGGTTCTAGAAGCCACCATGAAATATGCCAATGCCCACAAAATTCCCCTAGAATCCCTGGAAGGTTTTGTAGCCCAGATCCTTGGATGGCGCGAATATATGCGCGCCGTGTATCTCCGATTTCCAACACTTCCTCCCAACCGCCTTGCCCATCGCCGTAAACTTAGCGATGCCTGGTATGACGGCACAACAGGTCTCCTGCCTGTGGATACTGCTATCAATCGCACAAACAAGAACGCCTATTTGCACCACATTGAGCGTCTGATGATTGTAGGGAATGCCATGTTTCTCTGCGAAATCCAGCCTGCCGAGGTCTACCGATGGTTTATGGAGATGTTTGCGGATTCCTGGGACTGGGTTATGGTGGGAAATGTATATTACATGAGTCAATGGACTTCCGATGCAATTACCACGAAACCCTACATATCTTCCTCCGCATATGTGCTGCGGATGTCGGATTATCCACGCGGCGATTGGGTGGCGGACTGGGATGCCCTGTATTGGGGCACCGTGGCACGCCTGGGCCCCCTGCTCCGCAAAAATTACCGCATGGCCGCCCAGGTCGCGTTTTGGGAACGCAAGCCGGCTGCGGAAAAGAAGGCAGTGGAGGAGCGCTGCGCAGCAGTGTTGGTTGCACTGGGACGGCTTTAAATTCCCAACATATTGTAGGAATGGATGGCACAAGAACGCAGACTTTGCGATCTAATAAAAAGAACTTGCCACCAAACGCCCTTGGAATCAAGGGTCGTGAATTAACCAGTGGGCCCATGCCTCGTTTCCAAATTCCCCACTGTTTTGCTACAGATGGACCACACTATGTATATTTGGATCATACACATGTCCACAATCTCTCAATGCTTCCAAAACAAATAGCAATGTCCGTATCAGATATTCTACGTGAAAGTGGCATCTATACATGGATTCTTACAAAGGTCACAGGTCCAGGAGGAGATCGGTTTGAGATAATAGGAAGCAAGGCATTTACGGAATATGAAATTGGGTCAAAACATCGTGATCTATATTACGATGCAGGTCAACCGATTGTATATGCTGCAGGAGAAGTGCAGGTTACCCGGAAACCTTACGAAGTAGAAGTAGTATTTAATTTTGAATCGGGCACTTTCATGAAAGATATTGTGCATGAATATAGTGCAGCTCAGGAAGCGCAAGCCATTGAGGTGGCTAAACCTCCAACAGAATATTACAAGGCCTTTTTGGAACCGTTGTGGGCCAATGGAGGTGCCACAATTGTCCGGTACACGGATGAATCTTTGATGCCGAAGCTGCCACAGAAACTCACAAAATCAATTATAGATGCATATAGAAGAGCGGGATATACACCTTATCAATTTGCTTCTCAGTTTGAATGTAATATGTATAAAATGTGGCAAAAATATGAAAAGAATATGCATAATTCTCGCAATTTCTTGACATTCTTACGGGAAGATTTTCCTTCATTGCCTGCAGAGTATCAAAAAATGCCTACAGTCTATACGGGTGGCAAAAGGCGCACACGGCGCAAAAAAGTGAAACGCAATCGTGGAGGATATATGTAGGAAGTCCCGCAATTCCAACACATTCCTACTAAATCCCAAATGAAATCCTTTCAATACAACAATCTTACTTTCCGTGTAGGAACTTCGGCACTTGAGAACTGGACTCTGCTCTCAAGTGCGGAAAAGGATCACTGGTGGGTCCATTTAGATGACTATCCTTCTGCCCATGTCATTGTGGAGACCGATGGGGATCTGGTGAGCGAGGAACTTGCCTATGCCCGACAACTTATTCTGGATCAGACACCAAAAGCCCCCAAGGGGGCTCAGTGTATTTATGCACAGGTGCAATGGGTCAAGAGGGGTAGCAAACCAGGTGAAGTTCTGGTAAAACCTGGCAAGTCCAAAATGTATTAGAACCTACCTAAATTTCCAACACAACACGAATCAGTTCCTTCACTTCTGTGGCCCACCGGTACTCCAACACTGTCTCACGCGCCGCCTTACCATGTTTTTCGCGTAGCTCCGAATCCAACAGATATTCCTCCATTCCTAGACACAAATCTGCAGGATTTACAACTTCTGCGATGCCGCCCATGGAAGAATAGGAATATGGGATATAATAGGCCCGTTCAGGTTTTACGAGAACGGAATTGTCGGGCCGGCAGAAGTCCTTGAATCCGCCCACATCAGGTACGACCTGTGGCACGCCGCAGCCCATAGCCTCAAACTGGCAGAGACCGAATCCCTCTCCCTCCGCCGCGGTTACACCACAATCTGCCATACAATACAGTTCATTAATGGTTTCATCCGTGTAATTCAGGGCAGTCTTGGTAATCAGGAGTTTTCCCAGGTTCTGTTCCACGGGCACTTTTCGTTTGATCAGCTCTCGTGTGTAAATTTCATAGAGGGGAAACCCTCCTTGTTCGCCCGCATCACATACACATAGCAGGGCAATCGGTTTTTGCGGATATCGGGCTACGAGCTCCGCAAAGGCAGTCACCAATAAATCATAGCGCTTCCGAGGGGTATTTCGGTTCACATTGACCATTAAAAACAGATTTTCAGCAATATTGTGTTTTCGGCGCAGAGCTAGGCGATCCATGGGTTTATAGGTTTCCGCATCAAATCCGTGGCGCAAAATATGGATGGGTTTCTTGATTCCCTGCTCCTGCAGACATCGGCGCCAATATTCCGTAAATGCAAAATAGGCATCCGCCTCCTTTTCAATGCGTGCCAGAAGATCGGGCCGCTGTATGGTGTACACCTGGTCAAAGTAAATAATCAGCTTATAACAGCGATCCTCGGGTTTTGGAAAGGCGGCCGCCAGTTTATCCAGGAAATGGCAAATGACTCCTGCATCATTGTAAATGAGAACAACATCCGGTTGAACTTTGCGAACTATATCCGGTAGCTGTGAATATCCGAATCCCTGCTCTTTCGGCACACCCTCCTCCTTCTCACGCGCTGCAGGATCATATACAGTTACACCGGCAGGATACGGACGATATCCCACACCGATTTCAAAAAATCGCTGAAATCCAAAATGATGGAGCTCAATGCGTCCATCCGCCGCGATCTGTTGGACGATATTGTGGGAAACCTTGCTATATCCAGTGGTCTGTTGGGCATGTGTGCTTACAAGTAGAAATTTACGGGGCTTCTTGGGAGTGTAAACATCCACACTCGCAAGAAGAGATTGCAATATACTATAATCGGCCATAGCCATAATAGTGTTAGATACCAAGAGCCGCCTTTATGCTAGAGCGTACCTCGGCCTTCTTCGCGTTCCACCATTCCAACACCTTCCGCCGATGTGCCTCCATAACCGCCACATTCGCAGCGAGTTTGGGGAGGATGTTGGGAGCCTCGGACCATGTAGGAATCGCCAGGAAGGGGAGGTCAGCACCATACATGGCCCGCATTTCATCCGCCGTCTGATGAGAGTCTGCGGGCACGTACACGGGAATCGCCCCGTGCTCCAGTGCCTCATAGATGCGGAAGGATTCCAGTGCCCTTGCTCCACGCAGACAGGGCACAAATTGAGTCTGCCGCACCATCTCACAATAGTCACGCGGTTGCAGGGCGAGAGGGTCGCCCCACCGCTCCATCGTAGCAAACCGGTGCGGTTTAATCGTTTGTAGGGAATTCAGGATTTCCGTGCGTCCCTCGCGATCCAGCGATCCCGCAAAACTCCAGATATGGGCGCGCTCGCCAAATGCAGGGGATTCTCCCAAACCCGTGGCACTTCGGCCCTTCGCATATCCGAGAGGGAGTACCGTGACTTTGTCGGAAAGCCCAGGACGCCAATAATTGCGGAAAACGGCCTTTACAGCTGCATGAGCATATACACTAATGTCATTCGCAGCGAATTCATCGCTAATGTGAAGGAGAATCGCCTGTTTTCCTTGGGCAGCCTGGTTATCCAATATTCCTCCAAGTGCTTTGGCCATACAAAATCCATGTGGATTGAAATAGAGGATTACTGGAAGAGGATCACCTGTGCCAATTTCGTCCAAGAATTCACATGGACGCCACTCAATTCCATTGGGAAATAGGGAATTGAGCCATTCATATTCCCAGAAATCCTTCATATCCAGACCCTTTTGTATCCAAATGGTGGTTTTGCGAAGTGTAGGGACTTGTGAGGTGTTGAGGGCAACTACGGATTGATCGCTGCGACGATCACCGACTTTCCAGTGTTTCAGGACCGCCTTCCATACACTCTCATTCCAATAATTATGCTTTTCCAAGAAAGCCAGAATACGCTCCTTCTGCTTGGCCATCTCAGGATTGCTGGTGAGAATTAATTGCTCAAAAATACGGAACCAGGACATATCTCCTAGAATTGCTGTAGGTGAATCCCATAGCGCAAAGATCTTTTCTAGAGAGGTGGAAGCTTCTGCAGTTTGACTGCGGGCAATGGCGCGCAGAAACCCATTCCAGATAGCAAGTTTATCTTCTTTGGCTGGTGGTTGTGGCTGCTGTTGAGGTTGCGCAGCAGCAGCTGCTGGCGCTGCTGCACCCGCCAGTTTTCGTGCATGTTCCTCCTCCAGCCGCTGTTTGGTTTCTTCGGACATTGGCTCATTAACCACCTTAATGTCAATCTTCCTAAGGTCCTCTGCAAGAGCGGCTACAACCTCCTCTTGGCTAAAATGCTCATTATTATTCCATAGATCGCTGTCAAATGAATCCAGACGGCCAAAGTTATTGAAATCCGATTTCTGATATACAGGATCATTCTCCTGAATGCACGAGGCGATCAAGGGTGTTGTAAAATAAATGTTAAAAAGCCCATCGCCATGATTGACAATCATATGATCACCACTGGTAAAAATGCCGCGTTGCTGAATGAGCTGCATCATCTTCTGGGCTCCTTGTTTCGTCATAACATAGGCATAATTGCAGAAATGGAAATACCGGCGGGGTTCACCACCAAACAGCGAATTTTTGGCGACCTTGGCAAAATGGGCATTTACCGGGTCTACAATGGACGCAAACGAGGGCTGATTCGGCGGTAGCACGCCACCCAGATAGATTACATCGGCATCTGTTGGGATGTGGGGAGCTGCCCGTTTCCACTGGTCGGCCCAATCCGGCCGGAACTTTACATCATCCTCCAGAATCATATAGGAATTCGCCACAGGATCTGCGGCCAGTTTTTGCCAGAGGCCGAAATGCGACAAAGCGCAGCCCATAACCGCCTTTTTCCACTTGAAATCGTTGTTGCTGAAGAGGCGTGCAATGGGTGTTGTGAGGGTCAAGGACTTGCCATCTGTGGCCCGCCACACATAAGCGTGTTCCTTGAGATGCGGGTTCTCCTTGAATTTCTCCAGACGATCGCGGCGACGCTCCAGATTGATTACATATGCTTCATCAATTCCCTCAATGAGGCGCATAATAATTTGCGGGTTGCCGCGATGCACATACAGACAGCATCCCCAGTTCTCTGCGGTTCGCCGTGAGCGATCACAATAGATGTCGCGTGCATCTAGGGGGAGCCGAGGAATGCCCATGCGCTGTGAAAGAATGCTCAGAATAGACTGATCGTGCCGATGTCCCCTACATACATCGGTGTATGCTTCCCATTTCTTGCCGCAAATGACCTCCTTCTCGCGTGCCCACCGTAGAGCATCCTCATGAAGTGCGGACCATTTCCCGCCTACACGGAATCCAACACATCCCGCCCAAAGCTGCATGGCCGCGGCCTCGGCCGCCGTGACACCGAGTTGCTGGCAGAAAGTGGGATGACACCAGCGACTGTTGGGATGATGGTCCTCAATGAGACACATATCCTCCTTGACAATCTGTGCCCACAGACGATCCAATGGCGACACGATATCTACGGCCGAATCCAGGTAGAGCACCGGTGTACCCACGGCGTTGCCCTCTCCTTCCTTCGCCTCTTTCGCATGCAGCCACAACTTCCAGGCAAAATGCTGAGGATCCCAGAACCCTTCCCATGCCGCCGGCTCCCCAACAGGCAGGTCCACGACTTCGGCACCCGCCGCAACAATAAGTTTGCGATCCTCTGCCGACACATCGGGCCAGACATAGACACGGATTGTGGTATCCGCACCCTCCCAGCGTCTCGCCGACTGCACAAGGAGACGGACAGACGGTACGAATTTTGCATTGGCCGCTGTAATGATTCGGCGTTTCTTGGGCAATTCTACAGGGGAAGGAGAGGGGGAGGGAGGAGATATGTTGGAAGTATTGGTTACCGTAGGAGCTGCTACAGAAGCCGTGGCTGCAGCAGTTGCAGTAGAAGTATGGAACTCTGTACAGTTATCCCATGCATTGCGCGCAAACTGAATATCCTTGCCCAGAATCCGTTTTACGGTTTTTCGGGCAAGCTCCTCCATAGTCCGCTGACACCAATGCCGCTTGTATTCACTGAGGGCCGGCACTTCCGCCATTCGCCGCCAAGCAGCCGGATCCGCCTCTAGCCGTTCAATGAGTCCCCGCAAATCCTCGGCCGTCTGGACCGTATTGGCATTCAGGAATCCCTTGGAATCAAAATCACGATCTACGAATTTGTCGCCCCAGTAAATCGGCACACACCCCGCCACCTTGGCATGGAATAGTTTCTCTGTAGTATATCCAGGCGCTGCCTCATTCTCAAATGTAATTACATACTTGTAGTCCTTGTAGAACTCCACCTTGGCCAGCTCACCGCCGCCCCCACCTAGGCCCGCAGGAATAGGTCCTCCTGGTAAGTTACAAAAAAGTCGGCCACCTGCATCCACGCCCCGCCACTGGTTCAGAATATGAAAGGCTGTATTCCGATTCTGGCATCGCGGATTACTTGCCACGAACGCACAGAACTTTCGCTTGCCATCCAAGACCGCCGGATCCTGCCGCATAGCCGCAGCAAGCGCCACAGGTCGCGGGTTGGCCACAGCATCCACATCCTCACCGAACCAATTGATTTCCAGAACCCACAGGGGCAGCCGAATATACGAGGAATCCGGTGAATACTGGAAACCAATATTGAGAAATGTCCCATGTCCCTGGCGGGGTGGTGCATTCTCGCCCGTAAAAAAGATTTTGGGCACTCCTGCATACGCTTCCATAGCATGCATCTCGCCAAATGGCCCGTAAATCATGAGATTGGGTGCGTGAGGATCATAGCGCACCGTGAATCCGTGTTGGGATCCTGTCCATTTCAGGAGTGACATGAAGAAATTATGCTCGGGATTGAACTGATCCCACATATCGCAAAACTGTACACGGAGTTCTGAGGCGGCATTTGCTTCACTTGTTGCCGCTTTCGCAGCAGCCGTAATTTCCTGAACAATCATATGTGGCTCCTGCTTTTCCGGTGTGGTAAGCAGCGCCTTATGCAAAGGGTCCCGTAACCGATGCGCTCCAAAGGCCTCCTTCAACTGTTCCCGCATACCATCCAATGCACCCGCAGCAAAAAACCCCTCCTTGGCGCCATATTCGGCATCCATGCGCTTCCAACAGGCTACTGCCTCGCGAATCTGATTCAGCTCGTAAAAATACCCCCACCGTTTGAGAAGTGCACAGTTGTGAATTGTGGGGATTCCGCAATACAAGGCGTCCAACAGAAACCCCTTGATGGGCCGGAACCGCTGGTGGGAAATCAGAAACGATTTATCGCGACAGAGATCCGGTAGACGAATACGAGGCACGAAATTCCCACTCAGATCAGGAAGCACCAGGTTTTTCGCAACATTGGACTGGAAAAACCCGTTCTTCTCCACATACTCCCCATTGTGCACGGAATACCGAATTGGCGCTGCAGTTTTTCGGATTTCGCTTACAATATTGAGGGGCAGCAGACAATGACTGGCATTGCTAATATTGCTCTCCATAATACGGGCACACCAGGACATACTTTTGGGTGTTTCACCGGTAATACGAGACTCAATGTTGGGAGCATTGGACATCCATGTAGGCACTCCGCCTTCGCGCAAATATGCCTCGGTTGCCTCAAAATTCCAGGAAAATGGCAGGGCCCTTACAGGCTTTCCTGACAAAAATTCCAAATACCGAATATCCTGTGCTCCATACACATCCCAGGTCCAGATTTCGGTGAGATTACGGAAGTCGCGTGTGAGGGGATTGAATGGATATACTGAGGATTCCATGTCGTGAAACAAGGGTGGATAATGCGCAAAAAGCACACGGCGATGCGCAACCTGTGGCCGAACCTCTACAGGTAGAAACCAGGTTGTTTCCACCAATAGGTCGTATTTTGCCTCCCCAAGACGATCCGGTGTCCAGGCCTCACGCCGAGGTGCGGTTGCCTCTTCCGATTTAATATCAATAAACCAGGACATATCCTCCTTGGGATGAAGGAGGGTCACATCATGCCCAAGCTCTTTCAGGACTTTCCCAAGCAACAATGCTACTTGGGGAAGTGCACCACTAAAATAACTGTTTTGGAACCGGCATGTAATTCCAATGCGTAACATAGACATTTTGCCAGTATACTAAAATCTGCGTAGGAGAGGTTTAGGCGGATTCCTGCACGGCCTTGCTAATAGCAAGGCCGATCCTAATTCCTTACGGAATTAGGATTCCTGCAGTTTGAACACACAAGTGTGTTCAAACTAAAGGATTATCTGTCTGATCTGCGATCAGACAGATTCCTGCAACATTAGCGTCTCCCAGGCCCGCTGATTATCCGGATTGTAAATGGAAAATCGCCAGAGAAGTTGTGCTGCCTGCGCCGCATAGGCTTCTGCATTGATATCATGGAAATCCAACACATGCCCAATGCGTGTTGCTGCCGCATCAAAGTCATTTTCAGGATAGTAGTATCCAAACTCACCGAGACGACGATGATTATGAATTACAGGGAATCCCATGTAGAGCCATTCTAGGAAGGAATAATTGTATTCATTATTGACTTGATGTTGGAGAATTATGGCATCCTTGTATACACGGGCAAAATTAAACATATGGGCTCTAGGCATTAGCTGTAATTTTCCATCCTTGAACAGCGTCAGATTTGGCAGCACTGAGTTTGCAAAATAGGGCACATCGCGCATTTTCTGTCCATTTACAACAATGACTTCCTGAACACGATCAGGATGCTTGCGATAAAAGGCTTCCATAGCAAGAATGCTTACAAAGGAATTCTTTTGAAAGCTAATATTCGGCTCCATAATGGCAAATCGTTTGGCACGATCCTTGGAAGGCGTCCAAATCTGTTTCATTTCCTTGACAAACACCGGTTCCCATACATATGGCGCAATTCGTGTGCGACCACAGAGTCCATTTACGGATCCGGCATATTCAGCATGAAAATCGTAATGCGGAGATACCCAGATTTCATCAGTCTCACCGGCAACATGATGACTGAAATTTACATTCCGATAAAATGTAATTGTCTCAATATCAATATTTAGAATATTGCCCAGATAGGTTTTGGCAACTTTGGCACCTGTATTACGGAAAAACTTGCGAATTGCGGGATCACAGGACATGCCAAATTCCAGATACGCCACTACAGGAAATGGGGCCTGAATGTAGGTTTTGAAATCCAGGAGACGAAACTGCTCATGTACCTTGGCGTCCTTGTTGTTATCCAGACTATCTACAAGTAAATAGGGCTCATATCCAATGCTTTCAAACAGTTTGTAGAGAATGTAAATGTTTTGGAAAAGACCGTTGGCCCATAACTGTTCATCTGGAATCCGAACAGTGGTCAAAAAAAGACGCTTACGACCACTCGCTACATATTTATTAGGGACAGGTGTTGGAAGTGGTTGAATTTCCGTGCTCCCAACAAGGTCTTTTAGGATTGGAAAAGGAACACCTGGCATTATTTCTGCCTTAGATTGAGTTATGTTTCCTTAGATTTGCGTGCAGTTCGCATAGTGCGTGTACAACAAAGATGCCCAAATGCTGCGCGGACATTTTGTAGGAATGTTGGTGGTTCCTGCTTATTTTTAAGGCGTTCTTCAAGTGCATCTATCTTTTGAAGAAGGAGCTGTAGATCTTCACGCAGAATGGATTCTACAACTAGCTGTTTATTAGGATCTTCAACAACCTCAGCAACTTCCGCAGTCCCCACATCCATCTGGTCAATCTCGGCAACCTCGGCAACCTCGGCAACCTCGGTAACCTCGGCAACCTCGGTAACCTCGGCAACCTCGGTAACCTCGGCAACCTCGGTAACCTCGGCAACCTCGGTAACCTCGGCAACCTCGGCAACTTTTACTTCTGTCTCTGGCATATAATGAACTTTTACAATTTCCACAATCCCTACATCTACCTCAGGTGTTTTTTGAACTTGAACTTGTTCATCTGCATTTTTATGGGGTTTCCGTCTTCGTTTGGGGCGTATCCATTCGGCATCATTTGTTTCCTCTTCATCTTCAGCCTTGGCGGCCTTGGCAACCCTTGCCGCTTCCGCGGCCCTGGCTGCCTCCGCGGCCTTGGCGACTCTGGCTGCCTCCGCGGCCTTGGCGACTCTGGCTGCCTCCGCGGCCTTGGCGACTCTGGCTGCCTCCGCGGCCTTGGCGACTCTGGCTGCCTCCGCGGCCTTGGCGACCTCATCCTTTTCCTGTATTTCGCGAATCAATTCATCCTCAAAGAGTGTATGGCCATTTCCAACTTCCTTCAAACTTCGTGTTTCTGTTCCCGCACGAGCAGGGAATGCCCATATTGGAAAGGGAAAGGATTGTATATTTCGTCGCTGTTCCATCCATACAGATGCCTCCATGCATGTCGTGAAGATAGTCCCTTTACCATTTTCATATAGAATCCATTTTCCGGCATCTTTTGGAAGAACAAAGGAACTACAGTGGACAGCATAATTGTAGGCTAGATCCATATTGCACCATTTCTGAAATGCACGCGAGTAAAATCGTTTGTACAAAGTTTGGTTGTAATTAAGCTGTTTGTAGGGAATGCGGGTTGCCTCAGATGCAAAACGGTCCCGTTTTTCCATTAGGCATTCATAGGATGCATTTGTATCTGGGTTGCTAGTCGTTTCATCCTTGGCCATTATTTCTGCCAAACTGAGAATTCCATTACTTTGCACATAATAACTTACCTCCATATTCACATATTCCTTATCCAAGAATTTCAAAGTATCAAAGTGTACCATGAGTCCATCAATTACATCATTCAATGTAATCTTTCTTTGCACATAAATTGAATTAATGTACTCAATAACTTGTCCAATAATTGCATTTTCCCTTTCATACTGTCGGCGCATAAAGGAAGGTGTTGGGATTGTGGGAGTGGAGGGAGATGTAGGATTGCTTTCATTGGGTGTTTTGAGGAGAGGTGACGACATGGTTGGGGGATTTGTAGGGAGCAAGGGCTCCTTGGGGGAACTTGTAGGGAGCAAGGACTCCTTGGGGGAACTTGTAGGGAGCAAGGACTCCTTGGGGGAACTTGTAGGGAGCAAGGACTCCTTGGGTGCGCTTGTAGAGAGTAAGGGCTCCTTGGGTGGATCTGTAGGGAGCAACGGTGTTGTTAAACAAGCAACAGGGGGTTCGGTAAGGGACACACACGGCTTGGGGACTTCGGTAGGGGATAGTATAGCCTGTGGTTTTTGGACAGGGGAAGGTCTTGCCGTTGGCAAAGGAAGCGAGACCAGACCACATGCTAAATCGCCCCATGCTATCTCGGAAGAAAGGGAAGGAATTTGAACAGGAAGCGGCCTTTTCACAGGTCGCTTAACAATATCGGAATACGAAGGCATTACTCAGTGTACCTAAGCTTCCAACACATCTATCCCCTTCCTCTCATTTTTTCACCATTCACCAAACAGAGGAGCAGAGGAGAAACACTATGTTTTATGAAACTTTAACCTTCGCATCCGAGATAGTGCTTTCTGCCTATCCTATCTTAATTAAAAAAGTGCCAGCATCTCTTACAGCTCAAACTACTCTTCGGATGATTACATTTGCAATACTAGCCGCGATAGCTACGGCTATTACAGGAAATCCACTCTTGCAAGGATCTACTCTAAGTAATGTGCTTGGCCCTGGGCTCCTGAATCTCCTACATGTTGGAAGTAGTTATTCTGCATTTGAGGCTCTACCGGCGGGAAATGCAATGGCCCTTTTTTATACCTATCCGGTGTGGAATATACTGGGTGCCGCCGCCACATTTGGTGAACAAATTGATTTCTCTACCTTGCCCTGGATTGGTGCCGCACTCCTAGGAGCATTCCTAATTGCTGAGCCCACACGATCTAATTGGAATGCATATGGTATCATTGCCGCTCTTCTTGCGGCGATTACAGAAACTGGTATTTACTTATGGTTTCGCAAAGAACCCGAGATCTCCTCCTGGACCACTATGGCACGAATGTATGGAGGTTCCGCCCTTCTCCTTCTACCCCTCTTTCTTCTTGGAGTCCTGGCATGGGGTAGCCAAGGCAGTGGTGCCCTGCAATCCATGGTTCTATTCAATGTATTTATTGGATTCGTCGGTTATGCCATGCGATTTTACACAATCCCCCACATTTCCACCGTCACTTTCAGTTCCATTAGCTTTTTTGGAATTATCGCCGCCTATCTCCTTGGATGGGTGTTTGTCGGTGAAATCCCCCATTTCCAACAGGGTATCGGTGCCGCACTTATCGTCCTGGCCAATCTCTTCCTCCTCAAAAAAGATACTGCGTAGACCCGTGGTCTAAAGGAACCGAAGGAGCATGTAGGGAATAATGAGCCATCGTGGGGGCCTGTTGGAATTAATTGCACGCGGCAAGAAGGACGCGTTTTTCCACGCCAATCCGCAAGTCGCTTTTTTTCACAGCGTCTATCGCAAATATGCCGCGGTCACAGAGGAAATACATTTAACGGCCCCCCGTAATCAACCGGAATGGGGGAAATGGCTGGAATTTGATCTGGAACACCGCGGGGATCTTGTGCGCAAATTCCATCTTCGTATAACGCTACCCACATGGTTACCTGCCAACATTGCCGCAGCAAATCCGACATCCTTGGTAACTGATGCAAGTGGTATATCGTATGGATACTGTAGTGAGGTGGGGTATCAAATGATTGAGAAAATCCAGGTGCTCCAGGATCAAGTGCTACTTCAGGAATTGTATGGGGAATATCTGGATTGGAAAGTGCGTCAGGCGGTACCGCTGAGTACGGTGTTGGTAATGTCGGCGGCTGTGGGATCGCGGGGAAATACGGTCCTGGACATTGCACGCTCCGCCGCACCGCCTATGCTGCGTGTGCCAATTCCGATTCTAGGATGGGAGAGTGTTGGAGATCCAGGATTCCCAACAGTTGCCCTGCGCAATCAGCGCTTTCGCATTCGTATTTTACTGCGACCCCTGGAAGCCGTCGTTGTGGCCTCGGACAGTCGGCTGAACCCGAAACCGTGGGGTACACCCTTGCGCATTCAGCGTTCCGCAGCAGGTGCCCAAGAGCCCTTTACCGCCTTACCCTATGAGGCGGTGGCTAAGGGCATTGGGATGATGTTGGAAACTACGCAAGTCTATGTATCCTGTGATGTGCAGGAAGTTCTGAAGGGGGGAAAATGGTTCGTGCCTTACCGGAGTTCCCAACATCAGCCCTATACAATTCAGGATTATCAGATGAATGCGGCTACAACGGCGGTAGCCAATTTCTCGCTCTCGTTTCCGCTGGATTTCACGGGGGCTTGTTCGCGCATATTTGTGGCATTTCAGCAACGGGGCGCGGTTCTCGCCGGACAGCGGGGCCAATATTTCGGCGGCGCGGCGCGCAGTATGCGCATAAATATCGCCAATTTAGACCGAATCCAACCGTGGTCACCCGCGGTCTTTCGCGAGGTCACCACTTACTGGAAAAATGTGCGTGCCCCCGCAAACCTGGAAGTCTACACATTCGTATTCGGTGGCAAGGAATCCCTACAACCTGCAGGCACCCTGAATTTCACCCGTGCCGCCATTCCGGATCTCTGGGTTCTCTTTGGACCTACCACCATTGACCGGCGCACCCAATCTCGCGAATTGGTTCTACTCGTCTATGTGGAGACCTGGGAGGTGTTGGAAATTCAGGGAGGCAAAGGCCGGCGCTTCATTTTGGAGTAGAGGATCCAAAACTATAATACGCCGCACGATCATATTTTGCAATCATTGATTTATAATATGTTTGGTTATACCCATGCCCCAACAGGGATCCAAAGGTCGGAAAATCCTCTAGGCAAGCGGGAGGATCCAGAATGTAATGTTGGGAATCCTTCAATTCAAACATATACACATCAGACGCCACTTCGCGGTTGGGTGATATATTTGCAGCATAATCCGCATCGTATTTTTGCAGAATGCGATCCACATATTCGGCAGTGAGCATGTAACACTGGGTGCCCCATGGATCGCCTGAGTTTCGGGCAAGTTTGCGAATAGTTGTCCCATTGGGATATGTCTGAACTACCTCCGTTTGCGCCGAAGGGGGGCTTACATATCCAAGGGAGAGTCTGGAAAGTGGTGGGGTTTTGGGTGACTGTAAAAATATTGCGGCATTCTGGGCCATTGTCTCAAACTCTTTGTGTAGCACAATATCATCCTCCATACACACAAAAATGTGTTTGGTTTTGTCGGCTTCCTTGGCTATACTGGCCTTGAACATACGGGCCGCTTGCATATGGGCGGCCAAAAGTCGGGCAACCGGTGTGGCCAGCCATTCCTTGGGCAGATTGGGATGATTGGTTTGCGATACATCATCGCTAAATATACCCGGCACAAAAGTGGTTACTGATTTCATGTTGGGATGCTGGGATAGCTGTTCCATCATGCGGGATTTTCGCTTATCCGACACAATCCAATAATAGTGCAGAATTACTCCTGAATCGGCGAATCCTTCCTTTTGCTTATATTTGGTAAGAATCCATGCTGTTATAACGAGTGCTAGTATAATGCAAAAAATAATAAGGATGGATTTGTATTTTGTAGGAAGCTTGAATTTCATCTTATGGAGGTGGGGGAAAATGACAATCCCCAAAAATTGATCGGATTCGGAATCCGTTAGGGGGGATGGCGCATGGTTTAAGCAATCCCAACATTTCCTATCCTTTCTGACAATGGCATATCGTCCTCCTACTACTTCCAAGTGGTCCACAACCACAACTACCACAACCACCACAACCACGGCATCTGCCGAGGGTTGGCAAACCGTGGCACGCTCCTCTCGTCCTGCAGGTGGTTCTTCTACAACCAATCCAACCCCTGGTAAGTGGGGTCAGAGCGCTCTTAAGAAGCCTGAGCCTCCCGCACCCAAGTTTGAGGATGAGTTTCCTTCTCTTGGTGGCACAAATACTACGACAAAGACAGTTTCTGCTACTGGTACTGGAGCAAAGCCTCTTTCTATGGCAGAGCGCATGAAGCTCCGACTTGCTGAGGAGGAGGCGGAGCGCCTTCGCCTTGCCGATGAGGAGCGTAGAAAAGCCGAAGAGGATGAAAAGAATCGCTTCAAGGGCGAAGTTATTCCTCTGCATTCCTTTATCCATAATCGTGTTGCCCGTGATTTCAAGATTGAATCGGAATATGATAGCCATGAATACAATCAATATGATGATGATTATGATCATAATCAAGGAATGCAGCATCCTTATGATTATGAGGAGGATGCCGACTATAGATGTGATGGCGAGTATGATGATGAACATTATTAGGTGTGGTCTAAGCGTAATTAATGTATTTTTGCACTATAGAATATGTCACTTGTGCCACAAAGAACACAATATCCTTTTGCAGCATTAACGAACGAACAACAGCTTCGTATTATAGGGCGCAATGTTCCCTTGATTAAACGAATAATGATTCAGGAACAATGGAATACCTTTGAGCGAATTGAAAATTACAATGACATAATTTACCAAAAATATATAGCCGGTAATCGGAGCGATCTCTATTATCAATTTGTCAACAATCAGGAAATGAATGATTATCGTGCAGGACAGTTATTGCATATCCAGGCTTATCCTGACTTACCAGCAAGTACATTTCAATCGGGGCGAGACCGACCCATTCCAGTATACAATGGGGGCAATTTGCCTATTGAAACGAATGTTCCACGATTTGTTCTAAATCGTCCAGTTCCAACGGCATCCGAAAGAGCCATGGCTACAGCAGACATGGAAGTATATACATATGTATCCACATTTAATGCAAGTCATTATTTGAAGTATGCATTTGTAGACGATGACGAGAAAAATGCCTATGAGCGTGCAGAAGTGCGCATAAATTACATTCCTACGCAGCCGCCACCCATCTAAGGTTTTTTGATTGCGGATCGTTTTGGAGGTGGAATTTCTTCGCCTGCCCGAATCAACTTATCCAATTTGCCCGTTATGGACTTGGGGAGGGTATATTGTTGGCATACCAGTTCCCACAGGCGAATCCGACGATCCAGCAAAAGTCCTTCCATTTCGTTTTCAGCGCGTGTGCAAAAATAACACATCCATTGCAGGTGTATCACTTTTTGTGGGCTTTGCTTCACCCCTCCCTCTTACACTACGGTTTTTGTGCGTTCTGTGGCCATTATCTCACGAATATCTGACCGATACCGAACACGAGCGGTTGCCATGCAACCATTCGTCTTTGAAATGGTATGTTTATCCTCCTCTGGGATTCGTTCCAGATCCCCAACATATACGGGCCTTTCCGGATTGTAAGTAAAGACTTTGCCAGAAGTAGCATCTACGAGAAAGACGATGCCTTGAACGGAAGCGCGAACGAGTGAAATGGTTTCCATGACAGTTTGTCACATCTTGTATTTCCCACACCCTTCTTCAACTTTCAGGGTGGTTATCCCATGAGCCGAGGGAAGGCAAGACGAGGCACAAAAATCGTGGCCCATCCTCCTGCAGCTCCTTGGGCTTTTGTGGGGCAATTTGTGGCACTTTGTGCAATATATGCAGATACAAAGAGTCCCAACAATATTAAATACGGCAACCAATTACTGACGAATTTATTCAACCATGTATCCGTAAAAGGAAACATCTCTATTGCGGGAAGACACAAAAAATGACCCACAGGTGTTCGGATATTCCGCGCTTCCAACATATTCCTCTCCCCTCTACCTCTTTAAAATGATGCTTTCCGCATGTATTGAGTGGCTGGCCGACTGGACTGCCGATCTTCCCCCCATTCTGGACGAATACGATTTGACTGCGTGGTTGGAGGAGGAGGGCTGCGAATCCCTGGAACTCCTGCTTACTACGGCATTTCGGAAGTCCAAAACGCGCCAAGAGGCAATTGAGATTCTACGAGGTCTTCTGTGGGAATGGTATCTTGCCCAGCGGTCCCAGGCCCTTTCTACTCTTCCTTCAAATCCAGAGGCCGTCCCTCGGCTTCTGGCCCTTCCGCAGACCGCCCAGAAATCTGCGGCATGGTATGCAGAGGCCCGTGATCTCCTGACTGGCCACGAATTTGCCGGAGTGGTCTATGGTACACCGCACGCCAAGGCTACCGCGGTGGCCAAGAAATGCCAGCCCGCCATGACCGACGAGGAAATGGCCGCACTCCCCACAGAATCCCGTACAGTATATACATCGCCACTGAATGCATTTCAATGGGGCTGGCGATTTGAACCCGTAATTCGTATCCTGTATGAAGAGGAGGTGGCGGATTCTCCGGTATGCGATACTCTCGGTCGCATTCGTCATCCTACGCTACCACGGCTCGCTGCGAGTCCTGATGGCCTCATTTTAGAGGGACCGAAGGCAGGACGACTGTTGGAAATCAAGGCACCCGTAAGTCGCATCCTAACAGGTGTAATCCCCCAGGATTATTACTGTCAGATGCAACTGCAGGCCGAAGTAGCCGATGTGGCCGCAGTAGAGTATGTGGAAGTGCGATTTGATGTACAGCCTGCGGCGGCATTTACAGGATCTAGTGGCGAAGTAAGTGCTGAGGATTGCGCAGAGGCATGTAGGAAGTTCTGCGTGCCCCTGCCCTCCAAGGTATCGCCCCAGAAACCTGAACGCATGGGAGCCGTCCTGGTCATTGCCCCATTGGCCGATGCCTCCCCCGAAACCTGGACATACGCCTACTCTCCCACATATGCCCTGAGTGCAGAAGGACTCGCCGAATGCTTGGCCTGGAGACCCGCGGACCTCCCCAGTGCTGCGGTAATTCTGGAACATACCGTGTGGCGCATTGGAGATTGGTGGACGACCACTGTGCCCCGAAACCGCCGGTGGTGGGCCGAAGTGGGCCAACCTGCCTACGAATCTTTCTGGGAAGCCGTGGATGCCGCACGCGCCTCCGGAAAATACGCAACCCAACCAACCCCTGCATCCACCTGTCTCATTCAGGATACGAGTTCTGAGGGAAGTGTATCGGAACCTGAATCCGCAGGATGATCACCCGCATGAACCCTGGATCGCCTGTGGCAAATCCAACACGCTATAAACAGTCCAAAAAACAGCCCGAATGTTACGGTAATTCCTATGATCCATCCGATAGGAATGGGCTGTGGGTCTATTACACATCGTTGCAATCGGTAATATGAGTAATATTGTTGGCATCCACGGACACATCTTCGGAAATTGTCACAAGTTTCCCATCTTTACATAGATCCATGCATCTTATAAGTCTGTTGGGGTTCATGGGTTTAATTCCCAATCCATCCTAGATATGCGCCATTTACTTCCCTATGTATTTTTTCTCGCCCTCCTGTGTGCCATTGCCCTCTATGCGGCCCAGACAGCCAAAGAGGGATTCCAGAGCGCCGGCACACTCCTGCAATTAGAGACATCCCATGTGCCTACCGAGGAAGAAGTGCGGGATCGGCAACATTGGCTGCGAAAGCGGGTGCGCCAGGATTTATGGGATCTTACCGGATCCTACTAAATTCATTCATCCATGATAAGAATGAATACAGCTCGTAACACTACCCGAAAATCAGCCAAAACCATCCAGCGCCATTTTTCTACACGCCTCATTATTTTGGATGATAAGGTAAATGTGCATATGGCTAGTAAAGGCATTGACGCTAGCAAACTGTTGGATTATGGGATTGCTGCGGATACATTTAAGATTCCGCGGTTGACCGTGGCACAAGAAGGATTTACAACATTTTTGGAGGAATTGGAGCAGACAATTGTTGGGAATCCCCGCTTCTGCCAGGGCATTGATGAAAAGTTCATTAAAAAGTCACTGAAAAAAGAACATATGGTGGTATATGTTAAAAATCAACAATATCCTTATGATATTTTAGGATTTGCTACACTTAGTATATTGAATGGCCGTGAACTCTATGTGGATCTTTTGTGCGCGAACTTAAGCTATGCAGGGATGGGGCGGCACATTATGAAAAATGTGCTGCGGCGCATTCAGACTACATTGGAATTGGATTCTATTGTGCTATGTTCTACACGAGCAGCCCGTCTATTTTATGATCGTGTAGGATTTGAAAGTGTGCCTGAGCATCGCAATGATATGTGTATTCCACCCTTGACAAAAATGGTTTGGAAGCCCACTGCAAAAACACGAAGAACTGCTAAGGCTAAAACAGCTATTTAGCTACTGTAGCAGCTACAGCAGCGGCAGTAACAACGGCCCTTCGGGCCGCAAACATAGCCTCTACTTCCTCTTCCATGCGATTGACCTTGATGACTTGGAAGGACTTATTGTTAGGATGTAGGACCACCAGGGCAAGCTCATCAACCTCGGCACCATACAGTTCTTCCAACACAGTCCGGTAAATATTGAGCTGAATGCTGTAATGCCAGTAATTCGTATCTGGCAGGTGTTCCAGAGGTTCCTTGCCACTCTGCCAGGAATTCTCATATTTCATATCCTTGGCACGTTTCCAATCATAGATTGCAAACTTGCCGTCCGGTTTTTTATACACCATATCAATGGATCCCGCGAGTTTGATATCCTCCTTGAAGACCAACCATTCTGTACGATAGGGCTGGAATCCCTTGGGAATCCGCCACTTGCGTTCAAACGCCTGGAAATAGTCCCATTCTGCCGAGGGATTGGGGGCGAATCCATCGGCCTCCATATTTCCGATGGGATCCGCATTGTAATACTGCTCAATATCCAGATGCATGCGTGTTCCGGCAGTGGACGCCTCTTCGGCCGCGGCGGCCCATTGGGCCTTGATCTCCTCCGCCTTCATGCCGTAATATTTACTCTCAGGCCATTTTCGCGATCCCATCATTTTCGCAATGACTGCATCGGCATCAAAGTGCTCAAAGAAGGTATGGATGAAGGTTGTACACGATGTCCATCCTTCGCGTGTGCCGTCAATCGTGTAGGTATGCGTCTCCTCTTCAAAGGAAATACGAGCATCGCGTGGATGTGCATTCACGCGGGCTAGACGCTGCCAGACAAGAGATCCTTCTACAGTTTGAGGCATTTTAGGTGATGTGTTGGGAATGCTGGTGTTGTCGTGGTTCATCAAGTTTTGAGTGAGGTTGTGAGAAATACATATATTACCGAGGTTCACCAAGGAATTACCGAGGTTCGCTCCGAGGGCCGCAGGCCCTCTACCGCTCACAGTTTGTAGACAAGTCTCTAGACTCCAACATATAGATCCATAGAATTTCCATAAATATTCCTGCTAAATGACTTTATGGAGTGTCTATGAATAAATATGGAATTCCTGGACACGCCTGCATGGGACTTTTGGCGATTTTGGGGGTATTTTTGGATGGTCCCGCTGTCACAGATTTACTAATGCATGTAATGAAGGTTTCAAGAAATACCACGGAATTACAGGGCATGGATATCCGTAATATTTCTTGTAAGGGATCATTGTGTATATTTGCATGACTGTGCCATTGTGAGCACCAAAGGGTGCGAACCTTGGAAATTACCGAGGTGCACCAAAACTTCCAACAAACTTCCCCAAAATCCTTGGGAGTAAAGAAGGGGATGAGGCGGATGTTGGAAATCCTGAATTACCGATGCACACCAAAGCACACCCTAACTTCCAACACTTAGTCTGCCTAATTCATTCACCAATCGTTCCTCCATTCTTCGCAAACTCCGTAATCCCAACACATAGGCAGGATGAGACTGACTATATGATGATGTAACCATATCCTGTATTTCCATGCGAACCTTGGCAAGTTTTTGCCGCAGTTCCTTTACTTTCTCCGATTCCATGATTGACGATTGTATTCAAAAATAAGCGCATTGAATTTAGGCAATCTCCATAATCGCCTTGCCATACAAGTTGTCACCCTTAATGACACTATCCTCCTCGTACCCACTGAACTCATTGCCCTTGGGTGTGGTGTAGAACATTACTTGGCCACCTGCGGCCTTTACGGCATCCACGGCTGCCTTGAACCGTGCATCCGCTTCATAGCGCTGTTTTACATATGCCTTAATCACTTCAGAAAGTGATGCATCCCATTTATCTCCATCGTATTTCTTGGCCCCTGCACGCTTCATCTCGGTAATCCGCATCATCTTGCGCACCTCATCGCCCTCATCCTCTTGCAGTGACCATTCCTTGGCCTCTGAAATCTTCTTCATCTCGGCGCGTTGCAGGGCGTATTTCTGGTGAATCTCACCGTCCTCCCCAAACAACCGAGGGCCCAGTTCCGGCGTGCTTGTAGCCACCTGGAACTTGGCAGAGGCAAACGCCGCCTCCAGAGAAGGATATACAATGGATGGATCTTTCCAGTCTTTGATGGGGAACTGGGCATAGGTGCCCAGCCACCGCCGCCATCCCTTGTCTCCAAGACCGAAATCGTCTTTGAGCTCACCCTTTTGCCAGACTTTGAAGATTTCTCCACCAGCCTTTGGTGCTTCAGAGACTTTAGGGGATTTGTTGGGAGCTTTGGCGGCCTTTGCAGCTTTAGGGGATTTCGGAGATTTATTGGAAGTTTTGGCTGGTTCCACGACCGGTTCCATTACAGGCTCCGCAGCCCTTGCCGCAAACTCCTTCTCCAACTCCGCCGGCACCTCCTCCATTTCCAACAAAGGTCCTCCCATCTCTGGTAGTTGATCCACGGCAGGGATTTCCTCCGAGGCCGGTGCCTCACCCAGCGGTCCTACAGGTCCCATCGCCTTCTCGCGCTCCGCCGCAGTCAGAGCCGACGCGACACCAGGCGCTGTGTAGGGAATTTCGGCACCCGTGGAACGCCTCTTCAGAATAAACCAGCGATTCAGGAACGAGAATTGCTTGAGTGTGTGGGACATGGGGAATACACGACCCCCTTTCGCCGCCATCTCATAACTCTCCCCAAATGTATTTGTGGAGTGCTGGAGACCTAGCTCAGCCAACTCCTCGGCATTCAGAAGCTCCAGACCAATAGCCTCTAGGCGTTCTTTGAGATAGGACCAGGAAACCAGATATTCCGTGTAACTTTCACCAATGCTGATGAAATTCACGGTAATGGCTTTTCCGAGTCCGGCATCTGTAGGTGCCAACAGATCATCCTCATACTGCTTAGTCACACTCCAGACTTCTACACCTCCCTCTACACCCCGCTTACTCTCACCGAATTTCAGACCATTCAGAAGACCGGCTACAAGATCGCCATCAAAGCAGCAGCCCACAAAGAGACCACCGACGCGCAGGGTTTCCGACACATTGCGGAGCCATCCGTCCAGAGTGGAGCGATCCTTGAAGAAGTAGTGCAGAGAGAACATACATGCCGCGACATCAAAACCGTCCTTGGCTTTGCCTTTGAAGAGCTGGGCATACGGGGGTGCGGCGGCTTCTTCGCTACTTGATGCGCTAGACCAAAGAGTCCTAAGCATTGCGCGATCCATCGCACTCTGTCCTGCACCTCCATCGGAGAGTCTCTGGGTTACATCGGCCTGTACAAACAGCATGGAAGGCAGTTTGCCGTTCAGACGCACCGTCTGATCCAGATAACGCCTGTATGCCCCATCGCGCGCATCTGTCAAGTTGCGTTCGGCTAGATCTGTGCCCAGCACCCATTCCACGCCCCCACGAATCCACTTGTGAATATCTCCCGCCTGGCCACATGTCATATCATACAGGGCTACACCTGGCTTGAGAGCATGCCCAAGTAGGATTTCCTCCTTCACATAGCGATTGTGGAATTCACGGAGACCACGGATGCGATGGAGATCTCGTGCCGGCACCTTGCGCTGGTAATAGGCCGCGGCCTTCACTGCAGTCGCGGCTTCCTCGGCACCTTCCTCCAGAGCACCAGTGCGAATCATATGCTCCGTCACAGGATTATGAATGGACGACCAAATGGAGTTGGCGACCCAATCGGCATTCATGGTACGACCCATTTGTCCACGCTGGAAGCGCTCCGTCTTGTCCCAACGAACACGAATAGGCTCCCAGCGCCATCCGGCGGCTCGTTCGGGATGATAGGCCATCTCCACAATCGCCTTGGATGTAATGGGATCGCCCGTGCGTGTGCAACGCATAGTCTCATTCATGGCTGCGAGATCCTTGGCTGCCGCAGTAGCACCGGCAACATCCGTGGCACCAGCATTCAGGGCAATATAACAAACAGAGGCCATAGGATCCGCGGGCTGGGGCGAGAACTCCACGGGCCTGTATTCGCCCTCCTCCAGACTTTTTGGGAGCGGTTTGCGGTTCAGAATGGTGTCGCGCGCATTGGCCAGTGCCGGATCCGTGTTGGAACCCACAAAGAGTCGGAGAGTCTTGTAACGCACCACCTCATTGGTATCCTCATTCACCTTGATCCCCACACTCTCAACACCATCCGTCTTTTCCACCATGACCAGGAAATCAATGGTATTCTCGGCAGCAGGCTTCCACTTCAACTGTGCAGGCCATGTGCCGGTATTTTTGGGGAGGGGGGCAGCATTGGGTGAGAAGATCAGACCATCGCTGTGATAAGGCGGTGATTCCTTGAGATCATCCAGAATAGCCGCGGCCTCCTGGAAAACCCCGTCTTTCGGATCCATAGCTGTGCGGAAGGTCTTCATATGAATTGTGAGAGCTGCGGATTTGGGGGCAGCACCAACACGATCTGCATTGGCAAGGACGCCTGTGGCCGCTGTAAGTGCGGCGTGACGAGATGCGATTTTCCCCTCTTCCTCGGCATTTCCACCACCACGCACAATAAAGGGAAGTCGGGTTACATCGGCGCCTCCTTGTCCATTGTAGATATCAAATGCATAATACCGACTTACGGTTTCCCCTTCATAATTCCGACGCACCCATTCACCATCCAGAATCGTGCCGGCCCATTCGGCAGTCGCTGCTTTAGAAAGACGGAGATCCGTACCATATACGGTCATGTTGGTATCTACGAGATGAATGGTGCCCGTCTTCATAACTACGAGTAGACACCGCTGTCCATCGGCTTTGTCAGTCACATTGTAATCGCCGACACGCAGAGCACCCTCAGGCATAATGTGGGAGCGTTCCAGAGTGGCTGGTTGTGGGCCGGGAAAGGTTCCGACTGCTGCACCTGTTTGGGCCGCCACCAATTCTAACACATTCTTCTTAGTCACCTCGCGTGTTAGAACATAGGAATTCTGAATGCCGCGCAGCACGGTGCCAATGCCCACGAGCAGGGATTTGAAGGTGGCACCTTTCAGGGCCTCCACCTCGGCCTCGTACTGAATGGGCTGTTTGGCGATTTCCGCGGCCACAAAGGAGGCCGCAGGAATGAAATCCCCGCGGGGGGATTTCTTACTTTGCCGGACTAGCGAAAGATCAAAGATCAGGCCTTTATGCTGTAGGGAGCTGAAGGAATAGCGCTTGATGAGACGGAACGATTTGGGAATTGTGGCCCAACGGGCCAGGACATCACGGACTCGCACATCATCCATGGCAAGGGGCAACTCCCGCCGCAGTTTTACACGAGTGCCGTACTCCTTCCAATCCACTTCGGTCTTTGGGCCATCCACGCCGGTGTGTTTCTTGCCCTTTAGGACCACATGAAACGGTTTGCCAATGAGCACATTGTCTTCACAGAATTGCTGTATAATTCCTTCGTCCACCAGAGTGAATCGCAGACCGCCGGCTACCATAATGTTGAGCTTGGTGGGCTGCATCTCTTCTTGAAGACCAAGTGCGCGCAGATGTTGGACCACCTGTAGCCATTTCGTCAAATCCAGAGTCTTGAAGGTGGCCTCCAACTCCACATCGGTACCGTATTCCCATGTCTGAAATAGGGCTTCGGCGGCCGCGACATCATTAGGGTGCAACTCCAGGGACATCTTCTCTACTTTAGGTGTATGTAGCCGTGTCTTCAAACCGAGTGCGCATCCTTCACTTTTGGAATGATACATTCATAAAGTGTAGACATATTAGAAAATTAAGACGGCTGTGCCATTTGCAAGACCAGGTGAACACCCCGTCATATCTGGGGCATTCATGCCTGCCCGTATAGAAAATATGTTATTTTGGGTTGTGCCTACATTTGTAGTCGCAGTGGGAATCGCCATATTTGGAAAAGGTAAGGGAATGCGATAAGGGTGTTGGAAATTTAGGAACCGCGTGTAAGTTCCACTGCACCTCCCTCACTCCCAACATCCGCCCCCGTAATTCCAAAAAGCGCACGCAGTTGTGACCGTTCCTCGGTAGTCCAGGTGCGCGCCTCAGGTGCCGATACGAGCACCTGGACAAAGGCTTTGCCAAATGTTCCAGGCACCTCCTTGCGGGGCATACCCTTTCCTTCAGCCTCCAGGACGGTGAGATGTGTAATCGGGCCGTTTCGCCATTCCACGACAAGCGGGGCACCTGAGGGATGATCAGCAAGTTCACGGCGGAATCCGAGAATGGCCTCACCGAAACTTACACGCACCTTGGTGTGCAGATCGGCTCCACGCCATTCCCAGCCACCCTCGGCACCTTCTGCAGGAGCATCGGCACGCCGCAATGTGAGTACTACATCCCCTGGTTCCTCATAGTCCGCAGTTTCCGAGCACTCTCCTGCGAAGAGCAGGGTTTGTCCATCGTGCATACCTGGTTTAATTTGCACAGTGAGCTCCTTCTCGCGTTCTAGGAACCGCTTGCCATGGCAGTTCATACACTGCTTCATAACACGCCGACCCTCACCGCTGCAAACATCACAAGGTCCCGTGGACTGTGCCATCATACCAGGTCCAATCATTCGCGTCATCATACGCACACCACGACCTCCACAGGGTCCACAGGCCTCGGATTTCTCCGCGCCAGTGCCGGCACATGTCCCACATTTCCGCGATTGATTGAATTTCAGTTTGAGTTCGCGACCGTGGTAAAAATCCGCGAGGCGCAGACCGATATCGGAATGCTTGTTGGGAGCTTTGCCTGGTCGGCGACGCGAAGGACCTCCTGGGCCACCGCCCCCCCCAAAAATACCGCCAAACATGGAACCGATATCAAAGGCCACACCTGGCATTCCAAACGGCCCCATCCCACCCATAAACGAAAAAGGAATCCCGCCCGCGGCCATGCCCATATCTGGGGGACCACCTGCCTCCCCGTCAACGGATCCCGTCATATCATACATCCGCCGTTTTCCTTCGTCACAGAGGACCTCGTGCGCTTGTTGGATCGCCTTGAACTCCTCGGCATTCCCACCACGGTCAGGATGCTTCTCACGAGCTAGGGACTTATAGGCCTTGCGGATTTCCTCCACAGAGGCACCTTTATCAACTCCGAGGGTTTCATATAATGAAGGCATCGGAGTTTAGTAAATCTATTTGTTGGGAATGTGGGTGTGCCTTAGGCTGCTACAGGATACGAAGGATCCATCAGGATTCCGCACTCACCATGAGGTGCGAATTTGGCGCCACGGCCGAGACGAATGTATCCCTGTTCTCCCCATGTAGGGCCCCAAGAATTCTTCACCTTCCAATAAGGTCCCGCGCTAGTATCATTACCATAGCCCACCACAAGAACACCGTGATCCAGATTTGTGCTGCATGCATCGGTAACTACACCCCCAAAATAAAACTGCCAGTCCAGACCATCGGCTTCTACGGCCACTGATACAGGCTGTTGGGCTACCGCGGCCATCAGGGCCGTCTCATTATTCGGCTGGACATCCACATATCCACTCAGATGGGCCACGGCCTCACATGTGTGGCAAGTACCATTTGCACCATCTGCAGAAATGTAGGGATATGTGGCCTCACTGCAAATGCCACCATTTTTGATGATATACTCAAATGCCTGGTCCATCATGCCTCCGTTGCATCCCATATTTCCCTCAGGACCGGAACAATCCACAAGCTGCTGCTCAGAAAGAGAGATCAGATCCCCTGTTTTCAGGAACCAGGCGCCCTCCACGGAACCAGTGGTACTAAACGACCAACAGGATCCGCACTGCCCTTGGTTCTTCACGGGAGTTACAGCACCAGCAGTTACCCAATCTACAGAAGCAGGCAGAGGATCTGTGTAGGAAATGTGGGTAGATTCAGCTTTCTTTTCGGTCATTCTGTATCCTCCTAAATAGCGTGCCGCAAACTCCTCGGGCATGAGATCCGCAAATTGGTTGGCTCCCAGGACAACAGTGCGACCCCGTTGGCGATTCCGCTCCTCAATACGATACAGATTCTTAGTATATACAACTTGACGATATTTGTACTCTTCCTCTGTATCATACTCCATCCCGTGGAAAGTACGCCACTCCTCAAAGGAATGGGCGTGTGCTTTTGCAACTGCTGCAATTAGGCCTGCAAGAAGTAGAAAAGAACGCATTTCTACTAAATAGAGGGAATTATTATCTAAGGGACTGTGCAGCCTTAGATACTAATCATGGAGGGCATATATTCCCAAGACCATATTCGGACATTCCTGCAAAATCATCTGGCGGATCCGCCGCATATGATGTTTTTTGGACCACCAGGCTGCGGAAAAACTGCCATGTCTCGGTATTTTCTAACAGCGTATTTTGACAATCATGGTATTCCACGGGAGGAGCATAAAAACTATATCCTTTCCCTGAATTCCGTGGATGATCGCGGCATTGGAACTGTGCGAGGACAACTTACTGAATTTGTGCGTCGCACACGCAGATACACCTCGGCAAAAGTATGGGTATGGATGGATGATGCAGATTCTGTGCCAGTCGTGAGCCAACAGGCCCTCCGCCGGATTCTGGAAAATTACGATTTACAGGCGCGATTTCTATTTGTTGCAGCGGGACCGGAACCATTCATTGAACCCCTACAAAGTCGCTGCGTCATGCTGCAATTTATGCCCGTAAATATCGTAGCAAATATGAACTCCTTCCATTCCAACAAGGATCTTGTAATTTCGGAGGAAGCTCGGGCATGGATGGTGTCCATGTCACTTGGGAATGGTCGTATGTATAAACTCTTTCATCAAATGCTGGAAGCAGCTGATATGAATAATGTAGGAGCTGCGGATATACAAACAATTGTCAATTCACCACCCGTACGACATCTGGAAACTCTTGGTAGAGCAGCACTTTCAGGGAATCGTGTAGATACATTGAACGCCCTCCTGAATTTATGGAGTATTGGGTATTGTTTTGAAGATATCGTGTATTTAATGGAAATTGTCTGTAAGATTTACACATTTTTTACACCCGAGGAATGTGCCCGCCTATTTTTAGCGTGCGGTGAAGGACATGTGGCCATGATTATGAATAAGACACGACTGTTGGATGCCCTAGCAGTTTTTACTGCCCCTACAGTTCTCGGACCCTTCTAATTTCCAACATATCAATAAAATCTTCATGAATACTAGGAATGAATTCGTATCATTCGTATTATTCAGTATTAAATAAATATTCTGTATATGATGCCGAACGATTGGCGCCTTCTCTTCGGAAAATACAGGATATTGTGCACGGATTTTACAAGTCTCTCATGAGCTCGGAACGAATCAAAAAACAAGATCTGATGGAGTTTCTAATACATCAAGTATATACAAAAGACACTCCTTTTTCGGCAGCACTTCACGAGTTTGTACAGGCATCCGATGCGTATCCTGCAAATTTCGCGCATTCCAAAAAATTACCGGAAGATGCACGAGTGTTTCCTGCAATTGTGGCATTGAACTCATTATATGATGCAATTAAGGAAGGTGAATCTATAGAAAATGTTGTACAGTATATGTATTTGAAAGGATATTTTGCGGATATTCTGCAGTATGTAAAACACCTACACGAGAACAACAATAATGATACACCCAGTAACACAAACTCACAACGCACTTTGTCTATTGGTTCGGTCGTAAATGCCTCTTCCCAGGTTTCGGGAAATTCTGCTGTATCCGATATTTCAACTGGCATTGCAGGGCCCCTACACACTCCGAATAACAACGCATGGTTTACCGAAGGTGCTTTTGGACCAATGAATGCAGGAGGAGGAAAACAAAACTATACGCGAAAAAGAAAGAGTAATAAGCGAAAGTATCGCAAATCGCGCAAACATTAAGCAGATTCATAGGATGCCTCTGCCGTCTCTGCCTCTTCGGCCACTTCCTCGCTAACAACGGCATCTGAAGTAGTTGCGGATGGCTTCAGCTTCTCAAGAGGCACCCGCTTTCCATCACGACTCACTGTACACAGCAGCCATCCATTAAGTGACTTGGAACACTCGGAGCTACGCTCTCCAATATCCTCTAGCATATGTGCCAGCGTTGCCACAAGCGTTGTGGGATGATCAAATGTCATATCACTCTCTGTAACTAGCTTGCCACCACGCATAGTTACAGCATGCTCATCAAAGCGACGATCTCCCAGAGGAATACGAGCAATCACCTGCTCACCCTCACGGAGGAACTCGGAGAAATTCACCTCCGCGGGCTTACGACCGCGCTTCTTGCCCTCGGCCGCCTTTGCCACAGACGACTCGGTGGTCGGCGCAGCGGAAGTCTTGGGCTGCCGTGGCTTACGAGCCTTCTTTGCTACGAGGGCAACAGAAGTCACTGCACTGGCCATTGCATTAGCCATCGGCTCCACATACTGAATATTTGCACGACTCTCTAGAGCCACAACGCGATCCTGAAGCATACGAATTGTTACGGCCTGCTGCTGCACTGTGGAATACAGCAGAGTCATATTTGCAAACCAATCACTCATAGGAGTGGAGGAAGAGAGTGTAGGGAATGAGGACATTGTAAGGAATATACTGGGGGAAGGGAAGTAGCGAAAGCAATCTGTAACTTCCTCACACCCAAGATTTGTTTTTGTTCATTTTTTGGCGTTTGCAGCAGCAAAAACAACAGCGTTTCCACAACTTACAAAAAAAAGAATCATTTCGCTCATCAATGGACATTTCAATACACTTACAATTGAGCTAGATGCTCTATATCAATTGTAGGAATTTTGGATTTTACATGGTCACAGTGGGGATCGAACCCACGACAAACACCTAGCACGCATACTAACTTGTATAAGAGTGTCTTTCTACCAACTGAAATATGTGACCTTGGTTGCCTTCTGGTGAGCCATTTGGATACCATCGGGACAATTAGTTCTCCGCGCCACGTCTTTAGATCACTTATACAACAAGGGAGCATGGTACTGACAAACAATCCCAAATCGTTCGGAACACCAACACTCCGCTATATCCATTTCGCGGTATCTATGATATGCGCAACATGAATCGTATCCAAAGCAACCACATGGTGCATTACACTCCGATGTTGGGATTCCGGTATACAGTGTGATGTGTGGGCAGAGCGAGAATTCCGTTTTTAGACGCGTCAAAAGTGCGAGCCTATCCGCATAAATTTGCACTTCGGTAACATCTATGTGCAGGGGATCCAGCTCATCATGGGATCCGATACAATCCCATGGAAGAGCGTAACGGTAGGGGGAGGAATGAAGAACACGAATGAGCATGGTTGTATAGGCTTTTCACCATTATGCAAACATATCATGTAAAGACATCATTTTTTACCCACATAGTGTAGAATGGGGACTTATTACAGAGATGTGTTGGGAGTTCGGATAGTCCGGCAAATACACACGGAAGCAGAATATTCCGAAGATTATGAGACCGTGTGGGAATATGAGGGACCCTACTGGCGTGAATTGGCAAAAGCGAAACTTCAAGAATTTGCTGATACTTCACTCACCGTTCAAACAAAACATGAGATTTCCACATCATACGATGCCAATCCAACACAAAAATCCTATGCATGGCTAACATATACATTCAGTTTATAGCCTTGGCAAGTAAACTGTATAAGGGAGGCTAATCCGGCAGCCATGGATTTTTCCGGTTATCTCTTACAACGGCATTATAATCGGTATAGAGCGGCAAATTAACAAGGGACTCGCAGGCATTCATACAAATGTTCTGGTTTCGTCCGGCAGTTGTTTATTTATTTTTGTGGGCGCAGCCCTTCAGGATTCCAACAGTCTGGGCTCTCAGCCAGCCCGTGTTGCCTCCCAAATTGTATCGGGCATCGGATTTTTTGGTGCGGGTGTTATTGCAAAGGAGGGTATGACCAGACATGCGAGTGGCGACATAGTCGCCACTTCTTAGCATTGTCTGGCAGCTCTGCCAGACTTGCGATTGCTTCATATTCACAGTATCCCGTTCGCCAAGGCGAAGGGGATGTTCTGAGGTATTTTGCAACTCGCAAGTCTGGGCATGACTGTCCGTGGCATTAACTCGGCGGCGACTTTATGGTGCTCTGCGGCAATTGGTTCTTTGTGTGGGGGCGGAATGTTGCCATTGGCATTTGCCTCTACTCTCATTATTGCCGGCGTAAGTTTATTAAACAATTATATAAAAAGACCTCCTACAACTTGGTAATTCATTGTCCAATAGATGTTGCTGAGCATGTAATACAGTATATAGAATCCAAAAGTTCCAATGTTCTTCTGAATAAGTTTGAAATTCAATATGTTACCAATGAATGCGTGTTAATTGTTCATTCATGTAATTGATTATGAGAATACACTGGATAGTAGAAAAACATATGTGCATGAACTTGAAAAACATGCTGTGGGAATTCAGAAATGCGCAATAGAAATTGTATTGGGGCTTAGAGGCGCAGGTACAGACTCTCGGGTTGGGCGATGCCCCGCAAGAGCTGGCCCCGCACATCCTTCATATGATCCAGCATTTCCAGATCCCCACAAAAGGTCGCCATGGCCAGCCATTCGTCAACCAGATTCGCCGTCTTTAGAAGACTGCGCATCAGGTTGCCCTCATACATTCCGTAGTCGCGCACAAGTGCCCCAGCCTCGGCACCATCCATCCAAGAAGCTACGACATTGGCCCAGAATGGATGGGTGGACCAGAAGGTGGAGGGGGACTCTACGCCGCACTCGCGATCCAGACGCCTTCCCTGTACACCCCAGGCATCCAGGCGTTCCTGGGCCTCGCGCACAATGGGTCCCAGCCCTTCACATCCTTCTGCAGGCACCGCGTCCAGAATGAAAGATGCCAGAGTCCCTACAATCTCTGTTGGCGTCTTACCGGCAAGAATACCCGATTGATAGAGTTTCACCATCAGAATCGGATTGCCCTCGTTGATTTCAGTAGCCAAGACACCCGCGTGGGTGAGTGTAGGGATTGTGGTTGTTGCGGTTGTTGCGGTTGCGGTTGTATCGGAAAGAGTGGCCGAAGATGCAAATCCCTCCAGAAGACCCCATTCACGCAGAGCACGCAGAACAGGCCGTAACCGATCCGCAATCCCCACACGCGTCGCCGCCTCCCATTCAGCGGCCAAGGATTCTGCGTGCGTCTGTAGCTCCTTCTCGCGCCGCCACACACTCTCGGCCTGTCGCCAAGCCGCCGAATCATGCTCCTCCACCCATCGGCGGAGGGCCAGCTTGGCCGCCTTCTGTTTGGCATTCGTGAGGATACGCGCCTTGATCTCCAGATCCGCGCGCTCCTCCAGGGCTACTCGTTGCGCGGCGGAAAGCCGCGCTTTCTGGGCCTCCCATACCCCCTGTGCCGCCTCCATCTCGTCCTTGAGCCGCCTGAGTGCGGCCTCGCGCTGCACCGTCCAATAACTCTTCTCTAGAAGGCGTTCCCATAGGGGCGTAGCCGCCGAGGCACCTGCCAAATGAACTGCCTTGAGCACGAAATCATAATGGAACTGGATGCGACTCTGTAGGGAAGGCAGGGATCCGCTCATCACACTACGGAGCTCCTCGGCGGGCAAGGGCTCCCGCGCCGGCAGATAGAATACATGACCCCGTACATCCTTGCCACGCCGACCTGCACGACCAGCCATCTGCGCATACTCATCATACCGCAGTGGGCGAAAGCCCCCACCCTCTGCTCCCGTGGGCTTCTCCAGACCCGTAAAGACCACCGAACGCGCAGGCAAATTCACACCAATGGCCAGTGACTCTGTGCAAAACAGGACTTTTACGAATCCCCGCTGAAAGAGGATCTCCACACCCTCTTTCAGCAGGGGTAGTAAACCACTGTGATGAAAGGCAATGCCGCGCTGCAGAAGACGCACCATCTGGTGATATTGTGGGAGATGTTGGAGTACCTCAGCGTGCCGATGCAGGTGAAAGGAGAGAATGTGCTTGACATCGGCCTCCTCGGAACTCGTCAGTAGAGTCCCTGCCACCTTCTCCGCAAATCGTTCGCATTCTTTACGGCTGAACGAGAAGAAGAGTGCGGGTAGGAGATCTCGTGATTTCATGGTCGTGATGCATTCGTTGAGCTGATGTGGGAAGCTCTGGAGTTTGACTTTTCCCTCACGACCACCTGCGGATTCCCCTGCCCGTTTGGCAGCTGCCACCGTCCGTTTCCAATCGTCATGGGCATCCTTGGTGGCCTCGCGGCCACGGAGCCATTCACGATAAATACCCACATCGGCCGCCGCCTCATCGCGATCCTTGAGTACAAGGATCTCTTTAAGCCCAGGGGACCACAAGGAGTGCGTGAGGGGCACAATGCGGTAGGTGGTGGCTAAGAGCCAGCAGGGGACCTGTTTGATCTCGCCCAGCCAGGCGGCGAATGCCTCGGGCTGATCAATGGTGGCCGAAAGCATCACGAGACGCACATCCGGTGGCATCAAAATCAGGCACTCTTCCCAGACATGGCCACGATCTGGATCATTTATGTAATGCACCTCATCAAATACCACGGCACCAACACCATCCATGCGCACGGCACCTGCGGTGCCAAGGGCCGCCGTAGCCGTGGACGCCTTGAAAAGCAGATTGCGCAGGATTTCCGTGGTCATTACGACGATTTGGGCGTCCGGATTGGACTTGATATCGCCCGTCAGAATGCCCACAGACGCCGCGGGGAAAAGGTGTTTGAGATCATGGTATTTCTGATTGCTCAGGGACTTGATTGGCGTCGTATAAAACACGCGCCGACCGGCGGCGAGCTGGTGGGCAATGGCATATTCTGCCACTAGGGTTTTCCCCGAACCCGTTTTTGCCGTTACAAGCACATTTTCGTTACGATGAATCGCTGCGACGGCCCATTGCTGAAAGGGATCTAGGGGGAAGGTGTAGGAAATTGCGGGATCCGTGGGCGGATACTCGGAGCAAGGCTCAGTAAGGGAAGGAACACGAAGAAAGGACATGGCTGCTGCGGAAAGGCTGGGAAAGCAAATGGACACGATAGCAAAAAAGGAGGGAGAGTGGAATAGATTTCATTTTTTGGTTATGCGCGCTCTACTGTAATTTGAACACTCGTGGGATCCATGACACTAGTGGAGGATGTGCTGTTGGTGTTAGCAGCATCAGCCGTTGTAGGGGGTGTGGGAATAGTACCAGCCGTATCTTCACGCATCAGAAAGGCCAATACACCACAACACATGCAGCAAACAGCTACGATACCAACACAGATCATAGCAATATTTATGAAGAAATACACGAAGACGAAATATTCATAGGGCGATTGTTGGGATTGCGGGATTCCACCGAGTGTATGAAAGAGGAGTACACAGTTCCAGATAAAGAGACCCAGTCCAGCAACTTCCTTTACGGACTTGCAGCAATTGTTTTTCCCAACAATAGCTGCGAATAGATTTGAGAGGAATCCGATGTATCCGAATGAGCATTCGGAAATTACATAGGCTAGTAGCAACTCAGAGGGAGCCTGGGAAGTGCCCAGAAGAACGGATGTCCAGATGGCAATTCCTAGATGTAGGAATGCCATCAGGAGAGAAGCAATGCGCGAGGCAGTGTGAACTGTTTTGGAGGAAGCCATTTGGATTGGAAAGAATGCGAAAGGGGAAGGAACCACTCAACCTTGACCAGGCAAGGTTACCAAGGGATCAACTTTTTCCTTCCTTAGTCTAGAATAGAATGGATCGGTTTTGGTCGTTAGCATCCCGACCCGCCTTTTACCAGGAGGCATTTCAGAGCCAGTTTAAGGCTTCAAAAGCTCCTAGTAAGGATCTTTTGCAAAAGCTTAATGCTGTATCTTTAACGGGACCTATGGGAAATCAAGAGTATTTTCGGGGATTGATGAGGGATGTGTTGGGAACAACCGCACCTGTGATTCGTGCTGAAGGATTTCAGGGAACCTCAACCGCAACTGCAACCGCAACCCCAACACTGGATCAAATGATAACTTATATTGATGTATCTGGTTCCGGCACACCAGAAACTTTTCAAACAGCTCCTGGAATTACTACATTGTCACAAATTGATCAATTGGAAACATTCTATTTGAATGCAGAATCGGCTCGCACAGATCTGTTAACGCAAATTCGCGACTATATTTGGAATCAAATTAGTACATTCCAAACAATTGTTAGCAATGTATCATCCATTCGCGATATTTCTGGAGATGAAGTAACTGTAAATGAATATGCGGAAACAGAAATTCAGAGCATGAATGAGGGTGATCTTGTAACTACCTGGAATACCTACATTTCTGCCAAAGACACATTGCTTGATTCTGGAGCAAATAGAGTGGATACAGTATTGACTGCACAACAGTCATTGTATGACAGACTGTATAGCACTTATCAGAGATTCCGAGGACTCCAGTCTGTATCGGATATAAGTGATAAACTCAATGACTTGTCTGGATCAACTGTTCAAGCTATTCCTACATTAGTTTCTCTTCAAGCTTCTAATTATGCCATTGTAAATTCCTACTTTGCCGTTAATGGATACCTGGATGGATTGATTACATTTGTGCGTACTAACTTGGGAGCCTGGGAAGACGATTACTTTTCTGTTTACAATGCATTGCCTTCCAACATCAAGACCACTATGCCGTATACAGATATGAATTTTAGCAGCAAGACCGCCGAACAATTGATTTCAGCGATGAATTCCTTTGGAGGTGTTGCACCAATTGAGACAACTGGACCTGCACCAGCACCTACTGGTGATATTACAAAACTCATTACCGGTACTTTCCAGGAACAAGCAATTAAAGCTGTAAGGGCATTTTACAAATTAATTGTGGAAAATTTAGTAGTATTTACAGATATTGCGGATGTAACCGGTAACACTGTATCAATTTCTGTTGCATCCAAACAGTATTCTTATAAAGATGTAACTATAACAACCGATGCAACAACTACTACCATTAAAACATTATTGAGTGGAATCACAAGCACATTGGACTCACTTGCACAGACTGTAACTGCAGATGCATTGAGTACAAATGACCAAAAAGCGATCGCTACAATTCGTGCAAAGTATGAGGAAGGTAAGCTTGCTGCATTTGAGCAAATTAAAACGGCTTTCAGAACAAGGTTGGATGAATACAATACATTGTATAATATGCAAGAGTTTTTCAAGAATGATGATGGGACTCTGCCATCTGATGCTGCATTTACAAAACTGAAAGCCCTTCCTGCAAATACTACTGCGCAAAACAAAACGGATATTAGTGGATTTACTGTGGATAGCCAGGGAACCTTGCCAGAATTACGATACCGATATTTTATTACAGAGTATAAACAGCTTGTAGACGCATATGTGCCAGTCTATGAATATATTAAAAATATAACAAAAACCATTTATGATACTACAACTGTGTTGACTACCGAGGAACGCCCAGATTATCCGACGGTTGCTGCTCCAACCTTAAGTGGCACAAATCCTGGAACTTTTGATTTATCAGGTCTTTCTATGAAGGCACCTACAGCATGTGTTGATGTTTCGGGCAGCAAATGCACAATTAGCCAAATTGTGCCGGATATGGATGCATCTGGCAATACATTTAATGAGTTTTATGGAACTTATATGAATGCCACGGCAACTGGCAATGCTACCGTGTTTCCCATTTATGACTTGCGCAAGGTAATTGTCACTCTTTCCACTAGTTTGCTTGATCAGTTCAATTATTATGGTAATATTCAACATAAGATTTTCAAGAAAATGTATGATACGATGTATGATATATTGGATAATTACAATGTAGTCAATAATTTGGAGACAACACTCATCACACCAGAAGATTGGGTCGATAACCCAGACATTGCAGAAGTGAGTAGAAAATTTAAATCGCAGAACTCAGCATTTGTGGATTATAAAAAAATGTTGACAGATAAAATTGAAGCAGCCTTAAAAGCGTATTCAGATTTATACTCAAATTATTCCAAGTTCCGATCAAGTGCTTTAGCACCTTCCACTAATCTTGCAAGCACCACATTAATTGATGACTCCATTGCTGAAATACCTTTTCCTGAAAGAGATTCTACTGTAGATACACTGGAAAGCGTCACAGCGGACCAGACTGATAATACATTGTTCCGACTGGCCAAGAAGTATGGCATAGACGGTATTGCAATAAGTTATGATACCTATGACACAACTCAAAATCTACTTCCTCAATTGATTGACTTGACAAAGTCCGAAGTATCCGATTATATTGGCAAGTATGCATCGCGTTTCCAGAGTTTGGCGCCGTCTACACGCACCTTGGGAACAAGTGCACCCACCGCTGCGGATCAGTCTGCACTATCTGGAACTGCCGTAACTGCTCAGGCAATTCTTGACAAAATGTCCAACTATGGAACTTATTCTACAGGAGTGTTGGAAGCCGTGGATCGCGATATGGTGTTAGACAGACTGGACGACTTCAATGATATGTATTTGAGAAATAAAAACATCATGGAAGCCGTGGATGCCACAACATACACTGTTCTCAAAGGCAAGTTTGAGACACTGGGAAGTACTACATTTTCCACAAGCACAAGTATTTCCGCAACCATTGAGAGCAAGGTATCGGCAGATATTGATGTATTTTTGGCTGAGCAGCCCACATACAACATTACAACCATAACAAGTGCGTATAATTTGTATGATGGTAGCATCACGGCTATGAATTCCTCATTGATGTCGGATATTAGTGGTATTCGTGCAAACATCGTTGCCTTGAATTCAGCATATAGGACATTTTACAGCAATTATTCCGATTTTTTCAGCTTATTTAGTGATAAGTCAAGTGGTTTGACATTTACTAATTTGGCACAATATACCACTGCAATTCCGGCTACTATAGATGGTGCCAATACTCAAATAGCCTATACTGACACAAAGCAAATGGTTAGCGATGTAAAGTCAAACTTGAAATCCTTTGTACAATATATTGATGAAGTTGTTGGAAAGGAAAACTACTTAAAATATAATGATGTACCGTCAACTTCCAACATTTCAACAGAGGATCGTGGCAATTTGAATGAAGTGTTGCCTAGCTTTGATAATACGGGAATTCTGACAAATGCTGATAAATTGTCAGCCTTCTGCGCAGCATCCAAAAACTATACAGGCAAACTCAAATCCTTGAAAACATGTATTGATAATTTGGACAGCTTTATGGTTTCAATTAAAACCAGTTTCAAGACCGGTATACAAAATAAGATTGGGGAATTTTTGGGTTATTATGATAAATCGTTGCGCGAAGCTCTAAAAGCACCTGGGTCACCCAATGAAAATCGTTTAGCTGCAACTATTGTATGTCAAAAGCCCACTGGAAATTCTGCAACAATCAGCTGTAATGACACTTCTACATCCATAGATGATGAAAATTACGATACAACTTCTACTGAGAACTATTCACAAGGATATCCTTTTATTGATAGCGCTTTCCTGAACTCTGACTCTACCAATATAATTAGTATAACTGATTTGAATTCGTATTTTACAAAGTATAAGGATTTAATTACGGATATATCCAATCTTTCCAAGAAGTTACTTGGATTGACAGCACTGCGTCCTATTATGGTCGGATATATTCAAACATATTATGATACATATTCAAATAATAAATATAAAGATATTATTGAAGTGGCTAAAGTTCAAGCTTTGCAAGTATATGCTGACTTTAAAGCGGATGTATCTGGCGCCAAACAATACTTTCCACAAATTGAAAGTTCTGGCTACTCAACCCAATCCGCTTCATTTAATAACTTGACTGAAGATCAGCTAAATAATACATTTTTACCCTATGCTACCGCTGATTCAACTGCTACACCTCCTCGCATAGAAGGTTTCAAGTATCGCACATTGCTTAAATTGATGGCTTCAGCTGTCATAAATGTAATAGTGGACTTTGAGGATAAGCGTACTCTAAATGACGATATTATCCAGGCTAGATTTTCTTCACTTAGTGATACTATAAAGGACATTTCATACACTGTTGCTGATAAAAACACACTTGATACTTCTGGTGTAACATTATCAACTATAAATCAATATTACGATAAGTATTTGAAGTCTGGTGGATTGAATGACTTATTGGAAACTGCAATCAGTACTGGAAGTGCAAGCAAGAAAAAACGAGATGCTGCAATTGGCGCCATGCGCGCATTTTCCGATGTATACTCAGCATTTAATACACGATTGTTTCCTGATCTACCCAATTCAGGAAAATATTCATCGCCAAATTTGGGATCCGAATTTACTTCTATGTTGCGTAAATATAACGATACTACAAACACCGTATACTATCTTGACGGGTCATCAAGAACACAGGCGTTTAATGATTTATCTGATCCTGAGTTAGATTCTTTAGCGGACAAGTATTACGGTGCAATTCCTGTTACTCCAACATTCAATAAAGATGCATCTGGTACTGTTGTGTATCAAACGGATTATTCCGTAACTAAAACGGATACATTGGTTGGACTTATCAAATCTAGACTTAATGCAGAAATACAGACATTCAAAGATGAGTATGATGCAGCAAAAGATATTTCAGGTATAGTGGCATTATGGGACAATACAACAAATGCATTTGTTCCTTCACTGTTCCAAACTCCAGCCATAAATGATATGATTGACGAGGATAAACAAAAAGTTACAAATGCAAAGTCAAAATCGGAAATAGATTATATGGTTATAAAGTATTTAGTCACTGATAATCTTGAAACAACTGGACTCAAGAACCAATTATCGGATGTAATTAAGAATATTCAAACTTTGCGGCAGAAACGCGATCTTGCACAGGCATCCTTTATTCTTTTTACTTCTATATTAAACGCATTTCCACAGGATACACTCATGAAGGATTTATCCTCCAATGAACTGCAATTTATTGATACTTATTACAACCGCAGCACATCTACGGTGAATCAGGCATTTTATGGATTGAGTGTTGGAAATGATGGTGATACTTTGGTACTGCCAACAACTGCTCCAACACTAAATGGCATCATCAATTATTTCAATGCTGAGAATGGCGCTGGTGTAGGTGCACTATATACCGAAATAGGATCACGTATAATTTCAATCATTAATGATTATAAGAATAACTACTTTTCTGCACCGAGTTCCAGTTTATTTTCAAACCGGTTTGTTACGGCAGGACGGTTAGGAGCTCCTTCTTCTCAAATCTATTCGGAAAGTTCCCTTGTTACCAACAGAGTAAATGCGGATATAAGTGGTGTGAATACATATGTTGCAAACAGATCCACAACTGGACTTCAGAATCTTTACGAAAAATATGCAGGCAATGGATCTATTGCTGGATATCAAAAGGAATTGGGTGATTTGATTGATTCGCTGACAGTAGGAAAGCAGAAACGCGATTTAGCCAATGAAGAACTAGTGGATTGTTTCAATCTTGCAAAACCGTTTGTTGGATCTGCAAGAACCATTTCCGCATTAGGGTTTACTGTTCCTTCGGAAGTCAACTTGTATATTAATTCAACAGGAACAGGAGTTACAGATTCCTTCTTTGACTTATCTAATGCTGAGTTGGAAAGACTTGATACAAAGTTTGGCGAACTTTCCGATACTTCTGTAACATCTTCGCCTTTCTCACTGACTGGTATTCGGTCTGCACCGAATTTGAATGCCGATGGGGCTTCTCTGATTGATGCAATCCGTTATTATGTATTTATGCTTATTAAAGATGTCAATACAACTTATACTAATAATAAAAAATATTTGGACTTGCCTGGTGTTGTCTTGCCGGATGACATTGCAGTGTTTACCACCACAAGAGATACAGACATTAGTGGCCTTCATACTGCCAATGAATCAAGCTTAGCTAATATGCAAACAAAATATTTTAACTTGAAAGATCTTATTATTTCTACTGCAGGTCCCCTTGCTTTAACAGATTCTTTGCGTCCAAAGGCTGTAAGTGCAGCAGATGCCTATTTGAAACTCTATGATACTTACAAACCATTTACAGATATTAGTGGTTCTTTAGAATATACTAACATGATGGCGGATTATGATTCTATTACAAGTATTTACGATGCAAATGATACTCAATCACAGTTAAAATTAAGTGTTAATAATACACTGTTGGAATGTGTGCGAAAGAAATATGTGAATCCGTTTGATTCCATAGTATATGACTCTGGTGTAAGTGGTGTATCCTGCGACAATTCCACAATTAATTCTGATTATGCAAATAAGACTAATGCATATACACGACTTCTAAAAGCGTGTGCAGAATTAGTGAAAACTAAAATAGATTCTGTTGTTACATACTATACAGACAATAAGGATGACATTGAGGAGAATGGTCGTGAAGCTCTTGATACACGAATTCGGCATATTCTTACAATTCAACCAGACACCACCAACACTGAACCCAATAATGATAAACAAAGCATAACAGACACACCTAATGACCAGTTAGAGACAAAACTCCAAAACATCATGAATAAATATTATAACAATGGGCAAAATTCAATCATGTCTTTGGTGCAAAATGCACAGTTCAAAGGCGATGAACTTGGATCTGCTCGTAGAAATATGAATAGTGCTATTTCTGATTTCAGATCCCAATATGACCTATACAATGCGACAGGCAGTATTTTTGATGCGAATATAAGAAGACGAAATGGAACTAATTATATATCCTTTTTATCCAGCAACACAAATGCAACCTCCTATATTTCCAATATGGGTCCTGGCACTTCTGAGACTTCTTCAGCATATACATACCTAGACAAAAATAATCGCTTGAAATTTACAACGGCCTTTAAGGCTCTTTCTTTACCTCAGCTGGAATCTGAAAAAGTGGCATTTGAAAACTTGCTGAAAAATACAACAGGATCCTATTTATCAAGTGTTAAATCGGCAGTTGAGCAATTTATTATGGATTATAAATCCGCATGGGATGCAGAGACAACTTTATTTGGGGATGTTCTGGGTAATGCCGATTGGGATGTGAATATTAAATATCCCAGCCTGAATCCAAAAGTATCCGATAGTGAAACCTTGAGTACCGATGATGATATTAGTGTTGTAAGCGCCATTACAAGTTTGCCATCAATTTCTTTGGTTAATCCTTCTGCGACGAATGAGGTTATTCCTACTGCCATCATCCCCAAATATCTAAAACTCTTTTCATTGTTGGATTCGGCAATTACGGATGCAACTCGTCAACAAGTATTATACAAATGTCGCGACGCAATGTTGAAACTTTATACTTTATATGATTCATTCAAAAACCAGATTGGCAAACCGGCAAGAGTTACAGAGGCCGAATCCTATTATGATTTTGCAACACGCTCAAGAACATCCAATGCCGGTTTTAAAACCACTGTGGCTGACAAGTCAAATTTAGATATTGGAGTCATTACTACAAATATTATTACGGCTTATACCAATTTATTTGCAAATATCAAGAGCACTCTTAAATCTCTTATTGAAAGTTACCAATCTTTGCGCAAACAATTCTTGGAATTCTATGATGAAAATAAAGAATCCTTGGGATCCATAGCATTTGTGGAATCTCTTAATAGAACTCAAGTGAACAATGATGATAGTAAACAATTAGCGGATCTTTCTGGAGCATCCACAGAAGCTGCTTTGATTACGATACGCGATTACTACATTGCTGGCAGTCCTAGTTTATTCAATCAAATGATGACCCTGGTTGAGGATTATTTCAATGGGAATACAGGTGCTATGGCCAAATATGAGACTTCCTTTGATAAATTGTTTGGATCAGCACCACCGGCTACAGGATTGGCAACCCTCACATCCCAATTTGCAAGAGGATCTTCCGAAACTACAGAACGCGATTTAACTTCACTGAAAAATACCGTGTCTCGTTACGATGCACGGTATGATGAAGTGCGGCTTACTAATGCACGCGTGACCGCTGCCCAAGCTATTTTAGGATACTGGGAATCTATTGGACTGATGACTCCAGAAATTCAAGCCAAGGAATTAGCAAGCGCTTTATATATTGAATCTAGATCCTATATTAATATGGATACTGGTTCATTTACAACCACATATATGAATCTTGGCGGTATAACAAATAGTGTTGTCAATACTTCCAAATATAGCGAAATACAGTCAAAATTCAGTGCCAAATCCTCCGTATTATTGACTGAGTTGAAGGGACAATATGAAACTGAGGTTGCTGAATTTTCCACCCTTATATGGCCGAAGTATATGCAATATGTTGGAAAAACGGATGTTTCCATCCCAATGAATATTCCGTTTGTGGGAGACATGGATTGGTTCAAAACGCACATTGGTGAAAGAGGTCTCAATACTACTGTAATTGAAATAGTTGCAAATAATATGAATGCCACACCTTATAATGGCATATCACCAAAAGAAATGTTCAGTCGCATGCAGAAGTTTGTGAAGGAATTCAAGCTGTATTTACTCGCATTGGATTATCAAATGAAGATTATCAAGGATGCCACAGTGTCCAGAAACCCACAAAGTGATCCCTACCGCTACATGTTTGCAAAACCTGCCACAATGGAAGCATTTGCCATTCCTCAACAAGCTTCAGCCTTGGATGCATTCTTTACTAGACCTTTGCAACCGCAACCCCAACAAAACACAGCAGCATTAGAAGCTTTTTTTACACCAACTAGATATCAGCAACCTCAACAGTTCCAAACCCAGCAACCACAACAGCCACAACCCCAACAACAGCCCTTCCAATCCGGCGGCACAAGTCGTTGGAGTTTATTCTAGACCACAGAAAGAGTAAGAATGCAATGGGATGGCATTTCCGGTGGCTCCGCACCTATTGAATTCACCACCACAACACCACTATCCCAACATAAAACGGAATATGCATCTGGTGGCGCTCGTGAGCTTGCACCTACAGGCAACCGAGGAGGTATGTTGGAAATGCCGGCTGTCCTGAAAGTTCGTAAAGGACAACAACAGGGGACTCCCGTAGCTCCTCTCCCCGCTTCCGCGGGGATTCTTCGGCCTCTCGTGGAATTACGAGCCGAACAACCCACGCGCCGATCCGATTACCAATCCGCAGATACCTGGGCAACAACCACCTATGCCCCATGTGAGACTCAGCAACCAAAACCCCTACACGAAACCCAACCCAATCGTGTAGAAAAACCGCATATGCAGATGACCAATGCTTCTTGGGAACCTTTAGGACCTCAATTCCAAGGATACGGGGCCAGTCATGCACTTCCTACAGAATATATGTTCATCCGTCGGTCTGCACGAGGCAAGGAGGGCAAGGAGGGCAAGGACTAATCCGAAAGATAAACCGATGTTCTGGTGTACTCCGAGTATCCCAGAATGCCGTAACTTGCACTAGACTTCCGCTTTCCAGTTCCCAACTTTCCCCTGTATTGCCGCGATTCCCAACACATATCCCTCCTTTCTCGGATTCTCTCAAAAGGGCCATGGTCACCTTGATCTGCCTCCGCCACTCTGGCACATACACACGCAGCCGCACTTCTTTTGCTTCTCCAGTACCTTCGTCGGTTCTAACAGGCTTCCACTCCAGAATCCATCCACGGCTGGACCGCAACTCTTTGGCCGAGAGATGTGCCAAACACCAGGCCTCCCGCTCATAGGCCCGTGCCTCCTTGGCCCGTTCATTGAGCCATTCTGCACATCCTGGCTCCGCACCCTGCACGGCCTCGGCTTCCAACATGGCGACTAGGATTCGCTGATTGACGAGATCCGCATACCGACGCAGCGGTGATGTTGCGTGACAATATTGTGATACACCAAGACCGGCATGGGATACATCCTCTCCTGCCTTTCCTGCCTCGCTACCAACATATTCCCCCGCCGCGTAGCCGAGAAATGCGAGCTCGGTACAGCCCGTTTTAGCGGCCAATGCACCGTAGCTGGTTTGTGTAATTCCTGCATGCCGCCGCAAGATGCCATGGCCTTTGATCTGTTCCGCAGCGGCACAATTGTAGGTAATCATGGCCACCTCAATCCATCTGTGGGGATCTGGGCTCACCTCCGCCTTCGTAATGGCCTCAAGGAACCGAGGGAGCATGTTGGAAATTGTGGCATCCTCCAGAACCGATTCATAGGTAAATGTGCGCTGATTGATGATGCGGAATGCTCGCCATACAGGCTCACTGGTTGCACACTCCCCCTCCAAATCCACGAACCACACCGCAGCTACAATGCCACGGGACTTTCCATCGGCCAGAAGGGATCCCGCATCTTCCGATATCTGTCTTGGGAGCATGGGTTCTATCGCAACACCCTCTCGGTACAGCGTCTGCGCTCTTTGGCGGGCCGCAATATCCAGGGCCGAACCGTGAGGCACTAGGGCCGCTACATTGGCAATCCCAATTGCAAACTCGTACCCATCAGCCACTTTTCGCCAGGCAATGAGATCATCTACATCGCGGCACCCCGCGGGGTCAATGTTGAAGACCTCATCCCAGCGCTCGTCAGTTGGCACACTTTCCAATCCTTTCCCGCTTTCCACAGATCCTACACACGATGCGGAAACGCCAGCGCTTTTGGTCCGAGGAACTGGACGGAGATATCGCAATCGCAGCACTTCAGCCTCCACTTCCGGAGTTCCCACTGGACCTAGAAGTTGCTGTAGGCCTACTGATGGCCATCGGGACTTGGTGGTGGTCCAAACGAGACCCTTGGTTGTGATAATACCCCATTGATTGGCCGTAGCCGGCGCTTTGCTTCCCACAATCATCGGAGGAAACCGAGGATCTGCGGGATAAAAGAGATATTGCGGGATGCCGCGACTACTGAATCCGTATCGGGTCTTCCCCGTAAAATCCACCATCCCCACAATGGGTCCATGATCCCCGCGCTCAATTGCGCCTGTTAAGGGATCATATTGATCACCATGTAAGAGTCCTGGGGGTGGGACTGTATCGTGCTGCTCTTTGCCGCACCACCAGGGACCGCGAAGAGCATGTTTCATTCGTATGGAATGCATCGGCATTTTTGAAAGAAAGAAAGAGTGAAAGGATTATGGGGCGATATGTTGGAGATCCTGGTTACCGTTTCAACTTTTCAGGGCAATTGCTCACGCAAAAAATCTTTAGACATAGGTAGAAGAATGAACAGTCTTCGCAGCAGAACTCGCAAGAACCGTGTCCTGCGGAATACCCGAGGCCGCTTCCTGGCCAAGCAGCCCCGCAACTCCAAGGGCCGCTACACCTACCGTGTGAAGAGCCGTAAGGCTCGTCGCAAGCACTAACTTGCAACTTTGTTGCCACTCGCAATATTGATGCGTTTCCATGCCAAATCCATTTCTCTGTAGAGCGCCTGCTGTTTCTCTAACCATGATAGTGTCGCTTCATCAGACTGTTGGAAACGCATGCGATTTTTGAGACGAATCCAACGCGCCTTGATTTCTGATCTCGCATCCAGATCCACTTTACCACTTTGAATGAGTTCTTCGTAGGAACGAAGTGTCTTATCTATTTCATCAAATAAATACGACACTGGTGCAGGTTCAACTACCATATATTTGTGAGTAGACATGTAGATGCGTTTTTCACCATCCACCACGACAATTGGCGCTTCAATCGCGGAGGATTTGTTGCAGATACACCACTTCATAGTATATTTGTTTAATGCATTTAATCTTTTACCTGGTTTATACCGAAGGGATCATATACAAGACTACACATTGAATCAGCATATTTTAACTCATTTAAAACATTGTCATATACAGTTACTTCTTTTTGAGGTGTAGCAAATGTCAGATTTAGGAGAATTGAATCAATCCCTGATGGACCGAAACGAGTTTCAGATACATTTGTATATGAACTTTCATTCAATCCAATATACAATAGATTTTTATGAATTCGGTTGCCAACCAGTTTTAGCATTGTCTTGTCATAGTTCCATCGCTGATGATTGTTGAATAGTAAAGTTACATTTTCCAGATTATCAATATCACCCTCAATAAAATATCCATACGACTTAAGATAAAAATTCAATGTAAGTTTGAATTGGTTTGTACCATCTGCAGTTTGGGATACAGCGTGAATTGAGTTATTTGTTTGAATTATTTCTGTAAACGTTGATTTGCGCAATGTGCCTCTATACGGATTATCTAGATAACCATGCTTGATAAGCAACAAAACGCAGGATATGTTTTGAATTGTATCTAGTTCATATGTTATATTGTTGTGAGGCAAACATATGTGATGCAGTTTATGCTGCATATGCGGCGGCAATTCAATCACATGTGTATTATTTTCCTTTGTTGGAACACATAGTTTTGTAAGCAATCCAAGAGGCACACTATATATTTCATGGCCTGCAATATATAGCCTGAATGACACATGTTGCACTGAGCAAAGATCAAACTCATCGGTTGTTTCTATGAGCAGTTTGAGTGGTGTAATCTGATCACTCGTTTTAGGAACATCTAATTTATATGAGTTATGCGATTGCTGAAATTTATCAAGTCTGAAATCGGCGACAGCTTTAGTGTTACTTTCTATAAGTTCATGAATCATCGCCGTTATATCTTGTCCAGAAGATGAACTCATTTTATTATATACAATAAATACATTCTTTAAATAGCCATAGTAGATATGCCCATATCAAGAAAATCCAAGCGCCCCGGCTTGAAAACTTGCCGCAACCGCAACCGCAAGAGGCAACGAGGAGGTGAACTTGCACTCATGAGCAAATACGCATATAACGAAGATGCATTTGATGCAATTAAACAAAGATTTCTTGACCTAGTTGTTGTTGAGTTGAAATATCTGAACAGGGATGTATTTTTTGAGGACATTAAACCTTATTTCAAAACTATATGTTCAGACAATGAGTTCATAACAGAACTTGATACTCTTATGAGTCATTTGAATGATAATGATAGCAATATCAATTTTAATGCTGAAAACGATATAATAGACCACATCGCAATGAATACAGGTGAAACTTCCATAAATATCGCAGCAATTGTATTATTAAATGATAAATCTAACACTGATCGTTTGTATAGAATAGATTCTGAAGTAAGACATATTATTTTTGAGTTTTTGTCAGCATTGCCTGAATTTAATCAGCGTCGCGCAGAACAGAGAAAAAATGCCTATGTTGGACTTCAAGGACAAGGTGGTTTGCCTGCCAATGCGGCTAGAGAAGTTGCATCCTATCTCTAATGCAAACCGATATACACCTTAGGCGGCGCAGGCCAATCCGAAAACGCTAGGGCTTTGGAGGTAGAGTGTGGGGAATCCAGAAGCACCCACAATGCCGCTAACCGTCCCTTAATTCCTTTGCCGTTCAGCTGACGAGTTCGCCATTTCCAGGCCCATTCAAATTGGAGCGCTGCACGCTCATCCGGAAACCCACTCACTAAAGCCACACGATACCAGGCACGGCCTCGTGTAGCTTTCGCCCCACCGCCCCGTTGGCCATTGTGCTGCTCTAGACGCCGATCGGGATCAATTGTGGCACCGATGTAGGTGCGTTGGTCATCGTAATCAGCGAGCAGATAGCAGAACCAGGGCGATGGTTGACAGGCCATACTTAAGTTTTCTTTTGTTTTTTCTTTATAAATTCAGCTCTGAATTGCGATATTTGAACTAATTTAATCCATGCAACAACTGCCAAAGTTCCTGATGTTGGATCTTGACCTTGTTTTATATGACTGCTTATAAATTTTTCAAATGCAGTATTTATAGAAATTGGTGAATCAAATTTACCAGCTAAAAAAGCAATAATATCATTTATTCCAGATGAAGGAGTTTCACAATATGTTAAATATGCAATAAAATTGTTCATTTTTATTGCCGAATCAAATGGATAAATAAACTTATTATCTTTTTTAATAATTATTATATTTGTGTATCTTTGCAACAGGTCAATATCATTCATTATATTTTCACAATTTCTTGTATCTAAATTGAAATATGCAAACATCATTTCAATCATTTCAAAAAATTTTGTTGTGTTCAACTCACTTTCATTATAAGTTAGCAATGTTCGTTTGAGTGTTTTATTATCATTTTGATCCTTTAGTTCTGAGACACTTTTTATAAATTTATTTCCACGATCTGATAATTTAACCTCGTCTGTATTTATAATATGAGAAATTATTTTTTTGAAAGGCTCAAATCCTTTTGATTTTATGAATATTTTGTTAAAAAAAGAGTTTGCTGCAATAGCCCCATCACTATTGTCTTTTTCTAAATTTCCTTCATAAATAATGGTTTGATCAAGAATAGACGATCCGTCGCTTGTTTTTATGTTTATGTGAATACCACCAAGATTAATAATATCGGATATCATGTTTTTAATAATATCAATGTTGCTTTCTTCATTTTTATTGCTTTCTATAAATTTGATCTTATCATGTTTATTTGTGCGCAGTGTCCCAATTAATAACCCTAAAATTGTTGAACCATATTGTATGCCAGTGTTTAATTGACTTAAAAGATCTGCAGAATTAACCTTACTAAAATTTATAAATTTAATTTCAACATTTTCCTTTTCATCATCAAAAACACTTTCAAGATCCTTACGAAATTTTCTTATGTCGTCAGCCGTTACAGCTCCCCCCACCATTCCCAACAGCGGTGAAAAAGGAGGTGTGGAACGCCTAGAAAGCCGTTTCCCCACCTCTCTTTTCCGTCGTGTTTGTTTGGTTTTTGGGGGCAAAGCCCCCATGACCCCCCTTTTATGAATATTTTCTTTTTCTGTATTCATAATACTCCTATTTTATGTTGGGATTTTGGTATAGTGTAGTATCCGCATGGTTACTCATAATCGCGGAAGGTAATGCCCACAGGAAAGCGGGGAATGCCGTCGGTCGTCAGCTCCTGAAAGCGCACATTCAGCATCTTGCCCACATACTTGACGCCCTCCAGAAACAAGGCCTGGCGCTCCTCATGTGTGCCACGAGGCCGGACGGCAAACTCCTGCTTCTTGGCAGTCTCACAGAGCCAGACTACACATCCCTTCTCCACGCCATCGCCCTCCTTGAATCCCACAACCTTATACTCGGCGTCCTCAAACTCCTTGTACTTCTGGAGATCCACGGAGCGCACGCCCACACGATACTTGGCATAGCGATTGCGCAGCATGACGCCCTCATAGCCCTCGGTAGTCCACCGGGTGTGAAAGCCGGCGAGCTCCTCGCGGGTCTTGCACTCCTCGGTGAGCACAGGGCGCAGATGTGCACGGCCCTTAAGAAGCTCGGAGAGACGCTGGTTGCGCTCTGCATTTCCAACATCCGCCACGATCAAGTCATAGACGGCCAGGTGAATCTTGGGCATCTTGGCCTGATCTGCTGCAGTGAGCTTCTGCTTCTTGACGAGACCCACAATCTCTTGGAAGGTCAGGGCATCCGAATAGAGCTCGCCATCCAGGATCGTGCCGGTGGGCAACGCATCCACCTCGGCCTTGATATGAGCCAGCTGGGGAAATGCCTTGCCATTGCGCGAGAAGAGACCCTTGCCGGCCACAGCTACGCAGCGAACACCGTCCAGCTTGGGCTGCACAAAGCAGGGGAATACAATGGACTTCCCGCGCTTGTTGAAATCGTGGGCCAGCATTGGCAGAGGCACACCAGTGCCGGTAGTAGCCTCAGTGCTAGCAACACTTGCGGCATCATCGGTAGCTGCGTTAGCTGCAGCACCACCAGCTGCTGCTTCAGTGATTGCGGTTTCACTAGCCCCATCCGCCTTGTAGCCGGCATCGCACTTCTTCTTCCACAGAGCACGGGCCTCGCTGACAGCCTGTTGGATAGCCGTGGTGGCATTGGCACGACCCAGGTTCTTACCGGTCTCTACAACACGCTCATTGACGACCTTCTTGCCGTCCTCATAGCCATGGGTAGTCCGGATCACACCAAACTCCCCCTGGGCCTCCACAGCAACACACCACATCTTGCGCTTGCCATGGGAAGACTCACCGTACAGGGTTGCGAACTCAGGAATGGAGGAGGCCATTATGTAGGAAATGTAGGAAATCTACGAAAGAAAAGGAAATACAGAAAGGAAACTTGGGAAGACCGGCTTCCAACTTCCTGCCTCCGATTATCATCAATTTTTTCCGATTATAAAGATAATCTAGCATAAAGATATGAGACAAGATAATTTTAAAAATGCTTATTTCATTTAATGAGGTAAAACAGTACATGCATATGTTTGGAATTGAATGTGAAGGTGCTCTTCACATTGGAGCCCATGACTGCGAAGAACTACCCGTATATATCGGTTTAGGAATATCTGCTTCTAATGTTATATGGATAGATGCAATACAAGACAAGGTAAATGAAAATATTCAAAAAGGAATTCCAAATGTGTATTGTGAAGCTATTTCTGACAAGGATAATGATGAAGTTACATTTTATAGAACTACAAATGATCAATCATCAAGCATTCTTCCACTTGAAACACACGCAAAACATTATCCATGGATAACCATTAAATCAGAAACAAAAATGAATACAATAACAATTGATACATTTTTGAAGAAAAATGGAATAGATGCAACTAAACTTCATTTCTGGAATTTTGATATTCAAGGCGCAGAGATGTTGGCTTTGATGGGTGCATCTGATGCAATTCAGCATGCAAAGATAATTTATCTAGAGGTTAACAAAGAAGAACTTTATAAGGGATGTGCACTTATTGAAGATATTGACCTTTTCTTGAATCAAAAAGGATTCATTCGTGTGAATACGATGTTTGTTGAACAAGGATGGGGGGATGCAATGTATATCCGTATTCCAAATATAAATAATTGATGTGAATAGTCTAAAGCCCAACAGATCATAAATACAATAGCCTAACTTCTTGAAAGTTCAAATCATACCCAAGACAATGCAAGTCGCAACTGAAGTCCCTTTTGCATCCCCTCGTATTCGCGAGCGCTTCATAGAAGCTATTGAAACCTTTCGTGAGCAAGCGAACGATTCTAAGGCAGCTAACCATGTCATTGACCTTCTCCTAGCAACCGATTCCGATAAACGATATGCAACAGGGGGTCGCAATGTATGTGTGCGTCGTCTAGCGGAAGATGTGGAAGCTCTTCTTGGCATGAAGGCCAATTTAATCTTCCGCACACCCGGTGCTCTTCATGATTCCCTACAAACACTCATGGATTCCTATGAGGATGCCATGGACGGTATTTATTATCATTCATAATCTGCTTGCGATATGCAAGTTGAATTCGTAACATCACCCAAGAATAGAATTGCTTTCCACAGGACTGAGAATGGAAGTTCTGGAAAAACATAAACGTTACTTGGAACATCATGTTCCTGGTGAGGTTTTCTGGGGTCTCGGCATAGAAAACGAGACCTATATTGAATTATATGATGGCAAAGAAGTCGCCGCGGAGTTCCTGGTGAAAAACCAGGCCCGTGAACGATATTCCGTGAATTATTGGACACAATACAAGGAGGGTGCCGTGGCCAAAGTGTTGACCACTTGGATTGCCAAGTTACCCTACGGTCCCAACACACCCCTCAGACTCCCTCTTCTCGTCAATGGCCATACATTTACAAAGTGCGATCCCTGGGGTGAACACGCTACAACATATTCCGTAAATCCAGGACCGAATCCTAAATTCGCGAAGCGGACCCTGTTGGAAGCCCTGATTGCCGTTGATCCTGCAGTATTTGGCCCTGAACAGCAGGGAACATGGTGGTGTTTTGACGGTGATACCGTGGAGTTTATGACACAGGCCTTTCGGTGTGCGACGGCCCAACAGGCTCTTTCCGAACTAGTGGCCCAAAAGACGCGGTGGATGGCGGCTCTGCAAAAGGCCCTGTCCGCCTTGCGATGCGAGGTCGCTCTGAAAGGTCCTGTTGGTTGGCCAAAACAGAATCATGGATTCGCCGTATTTCTCACAAATCGCCGGAATGTGGCCATTTTCAATAATGGAACCTATCATATTAACCTGACAGCCCCTTCCAGGCTCGGTAAGGATGGGGAAATTGAGGATTGGCCACGGTTTGTCCATATTCATCGGCAAGCTGCGCGCCTCTTTCAATGGCTCTCACCCTTTATGGTGGCGGCCTACGGATCCGGTGATATTTTCGCGCAAATTGGGGGCGGTTCAGCATTTCCTTCAGGATCCCAGCGCCTAGCCGCAAGTCGGTATGTGAGTGTTGGGACCTTTGATACACGCCTGATGCCACGGGGCAAAATAGTGACTACGGCAACTGCCGAAATGGTGCCACCTCCCACATGGTGGCATGAGATGTATGATACACGGCGAGTGGCCTATGAAAAACTGGAGGCGATAGGGTATGACATTAATTTCAATAAATTCCCCAATCATGGCCTGGAATTCCGCATATTTGATTGGTTTGGAGAGGAGGCGTTGGGGGATCTGTTGGAAGTCCTGGTTGTCATGATGGATCGTGCAATGGCCGTACCACGCACCAAAGAAGTACCATTTCCCCAGGATTCAGCGACATGGCGACGCGTACTGGGTCGTACTGTATGGGAGGGTGCAGATGCGCTTCTTCTTTCCCATGAATTGCGGGTCTTTTCGGCTGTGTTGGGAATCCCGCAATTGCAACATGCACAGTATAGGACTGTATTGGAAACATGGAATATCATACAAACTGCTTGGAAAGGGATACGAAATGGCCCCTGTTCTTCGCGTATGTTGGAACCACTCCCAATGCCATCAGCGCCGGCCTTGCCATTTCCGGAACCACCTGTAGAATCGTTTACAGAACCACCCACACTAGCAGTTCTACTCGTTCCTTTTATGCCTCCCTTGGCGCTTCAAGCAGAATCCACAATTGTCCGTGCTCCCACCATATCTCATCCCCTCCTTTCTACTGTTCCTACTTGCACCGAATTGATGGAAACCCGTCCTCATCATACACAATCTCACCCTCTCCCTCTCCCTCCCATTCCTCTTCATTCCATAGGTGTACAGACTTCCGAGATTGTCGCTGTTTCTCCGCGATGCTGCATTCTTCCATATTTTTCTTCAAAGCATCGGACCACCCCATAACCTTGAGTGTGGGTGTTGTAGGTGTGGATTTCGTCGTACTTGGTAAACTTGGAAAGCTCTCCTCACTCATCAGAGATAGCGAGGAATCCTGGCGTTTTCGGGGCATGACGAGGGGAGATGTTGGAAGTGTAGGAACATTGAGGGCGCGCTGGGCGGCTACAGTACGCGCAAATCGCTCTTCAAAGGATTCCCGCGGAGGTTCATTCGTTTTCTTAGGGGAATAATAGATTATGTTGGAAGTTGTGGGTGTTGTAGGAGTTACAGGACTTGTAAGCACGGGCCTTGCGGCACGCCACGAATCGGCATCAGGTCCCTGTCGGTTTGGTGGATTCCGTTCCTCTGCTACAAAGCGCCGAAACCTGTCCTCCACAAGATTCGGTAGAACAAAACCACCTCGTTGTTCTGCCCTGTACTCGGCCACACACCGAAGAAATCTATTCTCCTCCATCTTATTGTAACATACTAAAAAAGAACTTTAGACATTCATTCCTCTTTAGCCATATTGCTCTGCAAGTATTTTTAGATGTGCTATTTCTTCAACAAGTTTCATAGCATCTTTCAGATTTCTTTCGGCATCTTTGAATATTTCTTCTGATTTTGCCAGCATTTCTGCATGCATAGCTTCGGCTTTTTCATTCTGTGCCGGCACCTCAATATTCACTATGTTATCATAGACTTTTTTTGCATCAACATAAGTCTCATAACATCCTTTCATCACGGCAAGAGCGCGCTCATGCCGACTTTCAAGTTCGCTCACAGCATATTGCATCAAATCGGAATTCTTGGACATTTTGGTGTGGTATGTGGTGTTGGTGAGAAATTTCTCAGAAAAAATGCCTAGTGTTCAACTTTGTAAGAGAGCTAACAAGCAGTAATCGCACAGACTTTTTTGCATACCGGACATGAATTGTGTTTTTCCCGCCATTCCTCAATAGCTGCTTTTTGGAAGATGTGGAAACAGGATGTAACCGCAACCGTTCCTTTTGCAAAGGGTTCCATGGAAATGGGACAGGTCTCTTCGGCGGCTACAGCTTTCTCCAGAAGGGTTTCGGCCACAAAGAGGGGTACAGGATCTGGTGTAGGGAGTGTAGGTGCCTCTGCGTTTTCTTCATCTTCCCACCGTGAGGCTCGGGCCATAATGCGATTGTGGATAATAGGACGATGATGAAAGGGTGTTTGAAATTGCACCCATTCCCGAAAAGCCTCCGTATTCCTGTGCAGACCCACATTACTGGACCAGATTAGTTTTCCAGGATCTGATACAGCAAGAATCGGCACAACTGGGTCCAGTTGATTTGCACCCCGTAATCTACACAACCACCCTCCTGTATGCCAAATTGCCATGTCCACATGAGAATGAATGCGCGCCCGTGGACGATACAGCGTAATTGTGCGTGATTGGGTATCATGTGGACCTTCAGCAAAATAAAACGGGGAAGTTCGGTCTGATTGTGTAGGGGTTAAACGAACTGTAGGCCAATCATCGCGATTTACATCATACATTTGATAATCCGATTTTTGAATGGACCATATGGCAATTCTGCTCAGAAGCATCCGATGTCCATTGCCATTAAATACATTTGGAAAGGAACGCGGGGATCGTAGATGCACTTCGGTCATTCTTTTTCGCAAATTGTTACAGTTCAAGGTGGTTGCTTTGACTGCAAGCTCATTTTTTGACAAGCAATATGCTCATTGCACCTTTTTTATTCAAATAAAAATGTGCAAAAAAAGAGAAATTAGGTATTAGGTTAGTGGGCGAATTACAGATCCAGAGTCTCAGGCAGCTCCACCACAGTTGTCTTGTAAAAGCTCTCAATGTCTGCCTGCACACGGCGCTCGCGATCCGAGATCAAATTGATGCTGGCACCCTTGCGGCCAAAGCGGCCAGAGCGACCAATGCGGTGGATGTAGTTCTCACGCTGAACAGGGAGCTCGTAGTTGATGACCAGGGACACCTGTTGGACATCAATGCCACGCGCCAGCAGATCCGTGGAAATCAGAACGCGGCACTGGCCGGAGCGGAATGCATCCATCTGGGTCTTGCGCTCATGGAGATCCATATCTCCATGGATATACTTGAGATCAAAGCCGCGCTTTACCATCTGATCAGACAGCCACTCCACCTTCTGGCGCGTGGAGCAATAAATAATGGCCTGTGAGATATTCAGGTGCTCATAGAGGTCACAGAGAGTATCCAGTTTCATCTCCTCACGAGGAATGTATACATAATACTGCTTAATGCCCTCCAGTGTTACCTCCTCGGCAGGCAGCAGGATCTGTGTAGGATTGCGCAGAAGGGACCGGGCCACCTCCACCACCTCGGGGATCATCGTAGCCGACAGGAGTGCCACCTGAGTTGTCTGAGGAAAGCCCATGCTCAGAATGCAATGCACCTGCTCACGGAACCGATCCTCCAACATCTGGTCTGCTTCATCCAGAACCAGTGCACGAATTGTGGCAGTACTGAATGCCTTGCGATTCAGGAGATCATAAATGCGACCAGGAGTTCCCACAAGGAAATGGACGCCGCGATCCAGTGCACGAATGTCCTCGTGTACAGGAGGACCACCCGTGGCAGTGTGCACACGAATACCCTTGCCATCGCCCATGTAATGACCAATGCCGGTCACAACCTTGGCAATCTGCTGTGCTAGCTCGCGTGTAGGAACCATTACAAGGATCTGCGGCTTCATCAGGCTCACATCAATCTTAGGAATTGTACCAATTACAAAGGTGCCCGTCTTGCCAGTACCCGACTGTGCCTGGGCTAGCACATCGTGTCCCTCTACAATGGGGACAATCGCCTTCTCCTGAATCTTGGACGGCTTCTCAAAACCGTACGCATAGATTCCGCGAAGAAGATCGGCAGGAATGGGCATGTCATCAAAGCTGGTATAGACTTTGATGTCAGAGGTCTCCACAAGGGTAGACCCGGAAATGTCAATGGAAGCAGAAGCAGAGGTAGCCATCTATGAAAGGAATGAAGAAAGGAATGCTTTAGAACACGCGTGAATTGTTAAAAGGGGGGAAGGGGAGCGTCATTTTTTTGATTGTTTGCGAGTTGCGCGCAGCCCCCCTTTTGTGGGCGCTTTTCTCGTAGTGGTGGTGGTGCCTTTACTCTTCCCCTTCCCTTTTCCGATGCTTTTGCCTTTGCTTTTGGCAAGGGGAGAACCCTGTAGGAAATGGGCAAAGTGCCGTAACAAAGAAAAGGATGTATTGTTTTCCGCAGGAGGATATACAATCAATTCCTTGTCTGATTTGAGATCCTTTTCTTCCTGAACATGCCCCGCTTCCAACACTCCATCTACGATCCCTTTTGGCACCTTGAATTCATGAATAATTCCGCGTATTTCATTATACACTAGAGATATCGGGGTGTAATGAAAATAGGCCTTTACGGTCACATAATGTGGGATTTCTTTGGATAGCACATGATCCGCAAAATCGTCAAAATAGAGCAAGGACTGACGATCGGTAAGTGTTGGGAGTCCAGAATCGGCAAGGCAGTTTTGCACACATTGTAGGTTTTTCGTCAAAATGCTTCCCGTTCTTTTACGGCAGGGAGTGTAACGGTGCCAACCTACAACAAATAACTCCGACATGGTTTTTGCTGCGGTTGCTGCGCTAGCTGCCGTGGCTGGTGAAGTATTTATGACATTTGCCCGCAGATTCAACATACGCCGCACGACCTCCGTAATCTCCGCACTTCCATTGTTGGTAAGTATAAAACATCCCTGAATGATCCCTTTCCGTTTTGCCTGAACAAGGGCTGCCAGAAGTGGGTCTAGTTCGGGACGAAATAACCAAACGCGGTCACTAAATGCCAGGCGATCGGCGATGCGGGATAAATACGCGATTTTCGTCTCCAGGGAAAATACCGCCTTTTGCGGCAATACATTGCAAAAGGGCCAGAGGGACATAAATGACCCGAGACATTCATCCATATCAAATCCCACCCACCGCGGGTTCATTATTCTATACATGCACTAGTCTTTTCCCGGAAAGTATGGAGCCCCATGTAGAATGGAGGCCTTCTTCACCACATTAGTCGTTCTTGCAATCCTTTTAGTATGCATGGCATACATAAAGTATTCCAAATCTCGCTCATTTGCGGAAGGATTTGAGACTGTATCCACTGCTGGTGCTGGTGCTAACACCTTCAGTTTACGGCCCACGCTCTGGTGGTTTGTGGATGATGAGACAAACGCTCGGAGTTGGTGGGATTTCGGTGCACGCAATAGCCACAAACCGAATCGTGGCTACTTGCAGGTAGCCCTCCAAGCTGCTCAGGCGACCCAGGCTTTTGACTTCCAAATTGTGCCTCTCATTGGTCGCGAGGCTGTGAGTCGTGTAATTCGGGAAGCGGGCGAGGCTATGCCTCCAAATGTCCAACAACTTCCTGCAAAACTTTGGCGTCAATGGGCTTTGGCCAATTTATTGGCCGCTAAGGGAGGGTTAGTTATGGTGGGGGATTCTACACTCTGTGTAGGTCCATCATTTGCCCCCCGCATTAATGGAGCATCCTGTGCTGTATTTGGAATTACCGCCGAAGAGCCAAGGGCGAGCCCCGGTGCCACTTTGCCCCCTGCAAACTGGGTGGGCTGGTCTGTGCGACCCCATCATCCAGTGTGGGATATTGCGGCTACTACATGGAATCAGCTGGCGGCTGCTGGACCCACCGCATGGTCCGCCGCAGAGGCTCGTCGTCTCGCGGAGAAGATCTGGGCCACCCAGAAGCTCAAGGCTCCCGCCATGTTCCAGGACGCCGAAGGATCTCGCAAAGCCGATGGCACACAGCTGACTGCCGAGGACTTCCTACAAAAACAGGTGAATCCCCTGGATCCTAAAATCGTCCTGTCTCCCAACACACTTTATGTGCCCATGGATGGTGACGCACTTGTTCGTGATTACCGGTATTCCTGGTTTGTTCGGATGTCCCGTGAACAAATCCTTGAATCCAACTTTTATTGGGCTAAGTTGGCCAATAAACATATGACACGGCTTATTACAAAGTAAGTGGATATATGCGTTCAATACTAATTATATTATTGTTATATCCGGAACCCACAATTAGTGTAATACGATATGCACGACCATTGGTCGTATCATGCATATGGTATATAGCTGTATCGCCTTCTGCAGGGAAACTCCAAGCAACAGGATATTGATAGGTTGTTGTGAGCGTTAGACCAACACCTGAAAAATAGGTAAATTGGTTACCACCACTGAAATATGTTGTGTAACCGGTGAATCGTGTTGCATACGATCCGGATACAGTTCTGAATTGAAGTGAACGGCTTCCACTTGTGGCCATTTGTACTTGGAGATTGTCTAGTTGAACGGCAATACCGGCATTGACCCGACCCGATCCAAGAACTGCACCTGGACCAGTGGGACCTGTAGGTCCCTGAGCACCCGCAATCTCCAGTGCAGTAATTATATTGCCATCTGATTCACCAAATTGTGTATTAACTACTAAGCTATTTGCCTTCACAGAATATGTATATGTGCCTGCTGCAACATTGTCAATAAAGTTCAGACAATAGGGACAATTTTCATTTGCTCCAGAGGACTCAAATTGCAGGATTTTGCCAATAGCTGTAGTTCCTCGGTAAAGTTGTAAACGACCCCAACCTCCTGCAGAAAGAGGATTGGCATCTCCAGAGGCTATAAGTTGCACGGGATTTCCATTGGTTGTTATTGTTACACTTGTGACCGTTGCCGGAAATGTGGCTGTAGTATTGATAGTGATGGATCCATCATTGGATTGGGCATAATTGGCTGTGTATGTAATTGTGGCACCTGTGGCACCTTGCAGTCCAGTCGGTCCCGTGGATCCGGCGTTTCCCGTTGCACCAGTATTTCCTGTTGCACCAGTACTTCCTACAGATCCTGTTGGACCCGTGGAACCCGTAGGGCCTGTAAGTCCATCACTTCCTGTTGCACCAGTACTTCCTACAGATCCTGTTGGACCCGAGGAACCCGTAGGGCCTGTAACTCCGTCCGTTCCCGTGGCCCCAGTAGGACCCACTAAACTTATTCCATCAACCCACGTAATTTCGCGTGTAGTGGAATTATACATTAGAATCCCATCACCTCCCAAATATCGCACCGGTGCAATATACAAACCCGCCGCAACACCGCTAATCCCTATACCGGATGCATTCAGAACAAGGGAGTTCGGAACTGTGTTGGAAATGTTGGTACCCAATGCAATACTATCTGCACCTTCGGCTGTATTTGTAAGAATTGGAGCCGAACCAACAAGCAATGCCGATGTACCCGTGGACCACCATAGCGTAGTGGCAAAGTTAGGATCAGACGGAGCAGGATGTTGGGATTGTGGTGTGAGTATGAGACCTGTCGGATCAATGAGGCCCGTTACTGTAAGTTTTCCATCAATTACAACTTCTCCCGTTCCACTACTTACAAAAAATGTGGATGTACCTGTAGGTCCTCCTATACTATCTGTAAATACAATTGTTCCACTAGGAAGTCCAGTAAGATCCACACCTGCACCTGTTGGACCTGTAGGACCCGTTCCTCCTGTGCCACCCGTACCCCCTGTAGTTCCTGAGGCAGAGATTTCGGTGCCTGCATATCCTGAAGTAAACACTGTTGCCGATTCAATAGTTATTGTTCCAGTATCAAACGAAGTAAATATATTTGCTTTAATGGTTTTTGTATCATAATCCACCATTTCTCCGATTTGGTTGATGCGTGTAGACAACTCACCGATGGCATCTTCTCCTGCTGCATTGTCCTGCACATTCTGGAATGCCGGTACATTGATCAGAAATGGACTTGGATTTGTTGTTATTGTCGGCTGACTCATGCTACTCCTACCGTAGTTGCGGTTTCTTAGATATTATGAACTGCTTAAAAATCCGCGTTTGTCTCAAAGCATGTAAAGCTACAGGAAGTCATGGAATGAAATAGAGGGGATAGTATGTCCAATTATTTACCGTATATATCGGATTCCGAATCGGATGATGATACCTATTATTCTTCGGATACAGAGTCTACATCAACAGCGACCACATCATCTACAAAAGCTACAGCTGCTATGGATACTCTCTTTAATCCGAATCCCGGTCCAACAGATGATATAAAAATTATTGAACCTTCCAAGGCCAAATTCACAGCATCGCAGAATACTACCCTTGTCATGATTTCTAGTCGGGATCGGGACACCAATGTATATCCGCAACCCACATATTTTACCATGCGATTGCCAAAAACCTACAAAAATATCAAAACTATCAATATTACACAGCTGAATCTTCTTAACTCGTTTTTCAATTTCACAAGAGCACGAGGAAATACATATATGTATATCCGCGAACTGGGTCGTACAAAAGTAGATACATCGGGCAACATTGTTCCGAATGATGTGCGTGTAGAGCTACGAACAGGAACTTACACCGCCACTTCTCTGGTTACAGAACTCAACAATGCTCTCAATAAAACACCTCTTTTCGCAGATATTAGCGGTGGTCTTGGCACATTTATTGCGGAATTCCAAGGCACTGGTGATTACAGCATTCTGTTCAATCAACCAGGCGCTGTTGTATTTAATACACTTACTCAGCAATACGAGGCTAATGTGGCTATGAGCCAGCTTGTATCCCGTTACTTTCAGAATGTACAGACTGTAGGCACTGTGAATTTCTCTTACAATGAGTGTTTGGTCGCCTATTACTATCCGGTAATCAAGGAAATGACGGCATCCAATTTGCCGTTCAATCTGCATCCTGAAGCACTTCCTGAAGGATTTACTGTCCCCTCCGACTACATTTTATTTGCCTTTCAGGGTCTCAACGATGCCTACATTCTTACACTCATTCAGGATACTGCGAATGTTGTACTGTTTGATCAATATAGAGCAGCCAATACATTTGCGAGTTTCTTAGTCAATAAATATACTTGTTCCTATAATGCAAATCAGGGCCGCTTACAAATCATTGCACCTGCTCTCAATGACAGTATTCAAACTGATTTGAATCTGAAATATAGTACATATTTGAACGAGGAAGTATTAGCAGCCGGATTTCCTAGTGTAGCTGTATTCAATTCCCAATACAATGCCCTCACACAGCAAAATGGATCCCTGTTGGAATTTTATAACTTTATTCATACACAGTTTACAAATACATTCGGCATTAACTTTGGCACATATACAGCCGAATTTTTCGCGAATTTATCCAATGAAATTACGCTGTATAATACCTTGAATGGTCGCGGATGGAGTCCGACATTGTTGCCTTCTGTATCTTCCAATGCTATTTCGGAATCGGTGACTGTAGCTCCCCAAATTTCTACACCCCTTACCAATATCTCCATATATCCTACAGATACGGGTGCCGAAAATTTCCTTACTTCCTACAATCTCTCCACCGTTTCTTTTTCCAATGCATCCGAGACAACTTATGGATATACGGATATTGTGTTTGATGTGCTGCCGACCTGTTATACACGAGTAAATTTTACTTCTCGTTGCCGACAGACCATTTCCGCTATGACTATTCCGCGTTATGCGAACAATCGCGGAGCAGCAACCAATGAAACCTATCCATTTGGAATTGAATCCAATCAGACACCACTTCTATTTGAGGGATATGCCAACCCCCCCTATTCCACCATTTTCATTCGCACCGATTTATCGGGTGTAAGTGATTTTGATATGTATAATATGACTCAAGTGAATTTATATCAGGCATACAGCTATTTCCGTGATAACAATCGGTGGGTAACCTTCATAACACCCCAAATTCTCGCGGGTGTACGCATTCAAGAAGGGACAGCCAGTTATGGCCAAAATCCACCCGTATCTGATATCGGTCTCTTTTCTTACAGACCTCATATCTTTTTCCAGCTCAACACCGATGGATACCATGTAAATCCTAGTGCAAAATACAATGTGGATATTCTTGTGGAAACACGCGACGGCTCGCCTTTTGGTGCACGCATTCGCATCTCGCGGTATAGGGATCGTGCAGCATTTATGATTGATACCCAACAAATCTTGGCGCAAAATTATTCACCTGAGTCACGACATGTATTTGAAACGCAGGAATTTCCCGCAACTGCGAATTCCGCTGTTATAACAATTAGTGCGCTTAATTACCAGACGAACTATATTGCCATTCATATTGCCGACCCGGCACAAATTCCTGGCTCAGTTCCTCTACGAGTATACAGTATGTTACATGATCCTTATGGCATCTATACAACTGCAACAGACTTGGACTACCGTGATATGCCTTATGCTAACTTGCCCCCGTTGTCCGATCAATATACTCCAAATTCAGCGGTATATGCATCCCCTGTTACATCCATTTATGATCGGTCCATCACTCAAATCGGATACGATATTTCAGGTGTTTCCAACAATCTTCTAGATTATTATATTCAAAGTTCCGATAATGCATTTTATGATCCAAAAAATGTCCAGGCATTCCAGTCGGATTCCGTGGATGGTTTGCGGTATTTATTCAATTATGCGACACCTGGTTCCGGTCCACCCGCGCCGGATTCCACTTCCAATTGGTCACTGTATTTTGCCCCCGCTAGTCAAAACCAGATTCGCGACACCTACCAATCCGGCGCTTCCAACATCTATCTCAACTCCTCCATTGCTCTCAAGCCGCCGGCGAATGGGAATGAGAATCTGTTGGTAAACTGGTTCCGTGCCGGTCTTCCAGGAAATGCCGAGGAATACCTGAATCCTGCAGGGACACCGATTGCCCTGTCATCCCCTGGTGTATTTTTGGCGTGCACCAATGCCACGCCACTTGCAAGAGATGTATCCACTTCTGTTGGATTTACAGATGTTTCGGGTCTATGTGGCCTCTCATTCTTCCTGAATCCCAATGACATTGTCAAACTGAATACACTGGACTTGAAATTTGCCTACATTCAGCCCTCCGCGGATTCCAACAACACGCCCTTTTTGCGTACCAATTCTCCGCTTGTTCTTAGCGATTCTGATCGTTGCGCATTCCGCAATCAGGCCACTTATACGAATACCGCGTCTAATGTGTTGGGAACTTGGGATGACTGGTACATCGCCAATCGTAGCAATCTTCGCGTGGGCATTTTTAATACAGGAGATATTTCGGGTGCGGATATTTCTATGTTGCGTTTGGAATCTTCCATTACCACAATGACACTCACGAAAGTTACACAAGTGGCAAATTATACCAATGCAGGAGGATCCTTCCGCACTCGTGAACCGGAATGGGGCACTTATTACTCTTACAGTCCAATTGTAAGCACTCAGACAGTATGGGCTCCTGCAGGCGGTAGCTGGGTTTCCACACAGGTGACGGCCGATCAAGTGCCAACTTACACTGCAGGTGAAAGCAACTATTCAGGGTATTTTCTCACACACACCGCAATTAATAACTATAGTTTTATTCCGAGAGGTGTTGGGATTGCGCCATCCGTTGGATATGCCATGGAAACCCCCTATGCCTACACTTCCTCCTACATGAGTGATATTCCCAATTCATATACAATTGTTCCCTTTGTGAATGATGCGGGAACTTGGCGTGCAGGCAGCTTTTATGGTGTAAGTTTTACACGAATACCGGCAATGGCTTCGCCTATTATTGCTGGGGAAGCGGCGCCGTATTCTGGGCCCGCCGGTCCATTCGGATGGACTCGGAATGTTTCTACTATTGAGTTGGCCCAAGGTGCCGAGACCGTTCTGAAACCGTATTACTGGAATGCCAAGATTGCCCTGGAAACCCTGAATCAGGATTACAATCCCGCCACGGATCTAACGGCTTTTGGTGGATTTAGCAATATTACAAATGAGTATCAGGATACTTGGATGTTTTTCTATACAAATCCTACAGCGGATTATGACTTGACGGATATAAGTGGCGTGGATTCTGTGGGAAATCCCCAGTGGAAATGGGGCATTGAACGCAATACTATCTATACACGTCAAGATGATCAGAGTGGCTACAATTTCCTGTCCTATATTCATGATGTTACCCTACGATCTACCTCAGCGACCCTTGGTGTTTACGACTATTCCTTCCATGTTCGCGGATATATGCCGACTGCCAGAATGACTACGGGCTTACGCCTCATTGGGAAAAATTACACGGACTTTGGAACGGCTTCTCTCGCGGAAATTGGTACAGAAATCGCCAACCTAGCGGGATATCAGCCCATTTCCGATGTAAGTGGCTATACATTCATTACAAGCGATTTGGCATCGTATAGCTCTATCATTAACCGCAATGACCAGATTCGTCTGAGTGGAGGGAATTTCTTCAGTCACCAATATGCCGATGCACTTGTGAATTTTAACGAACTCTTTTATTATCCGAGCTCCATTACATTTGGAAAGAAGATCGGATACGCGGGAAAAACCTTCACCTTACTCGGATATCAAAGCGCTATGGATCAGTATGTTGGATATTACAGTACATTGCGGGGCACACAGGTGGGCTACACCACTGTTCTATCCACGGCCACGGGTCGCCTAAATGAATATGTGGTAGATCGGTATGGCACCGTGCTTCCTACAAATATCCTGAACCGCACACGAATTACAGACCCTCTGCCATTTTCGGCACTCTTTAGCACTTACACGGTGCCACCGTATTCCGCACTTTATGATGAATGGGGTCTCGGCTGGAATTTGGGATTCAAAAAGGAGGATACCTCCTATTTGACAACCCTGGTGAGTAATACATTTATCCGCATTTACGATGATTTTATTTACTTGCGTCTCAATCCGGAAATGAATCTGAATACAATGGGTGTCACCTCCAAGGAGGATTTGGCACTGACACACGATACATTTGCCGAGGAACGCAAGTATTTTGCAAAAATACTGCTCAATAACTTTGGGGGATTCTGTAGGGCGGCCGTGCAAATGCCGAAAGATTTCGCGCCTACACTGGGCAAATACGAACTCTTGTCCCTCCAGCTCGTGGACCGTAATGGTGTGCAGATCAGCAATGTAGATTGCGAATATGATCTGGTGTTACAGATTACTGAGGTGGTGGATGGCGGGGCTGCATCCTATGTACAACCTTTGGGGTATTAAATTGTTCCCGAAGAATGCGCTAGGATATTTGCCATAAAATATGCATACATATATAGGATAGAGGAGTAATGTTAAGTATTTGGAAACAAACGCAAATACTTAACATTGCGAAAAGCAAGGAAAAAGAAGGATTTCAATCACAGTCTGGGATTCCAAAACCGGAACCGCAACCGGCAACATTTGATTGGGTACGCTTTATAAACGGTTCTTATGGTGGTGCAACTGCAACATCGTCATATGTTGATTCATCCGGAAATGTATATTTATGTGGCAAAGCCACCGCTGGTAACAGTCAAAAAACCATTTCTATTGCTACGAATAATTCTCAAACAATGGTTCAATCAATTTCTAAACAAAGTAATTATGATGGAGCATATATCGTAAAGTATAATCGTGCTGGAGAATATCAGTGGTTGCGGTGGGTAGATGGAGCTATGGATACTGATAATGGTTTATCCATTTCAGTTGATGCTGTAGGGAGTGTATTCTTCGCTGGAATTGTCAATTATCAATATGGAGGAGGAACTATAAAAATCACTAAAGATGCATCTGGGAATACACAAAGTATGACATTGAATGCACGCAGTGGTAGTGGCTTTGCATTTTTTGTTGTGAAATATGATAGTGGTGGAACATATCAATGGTCCCGGTTTATGGTTAGTGAAACATATACAAACGAATTCCCATTTTCACTAATAACAAACTCGGTAGGTGATGTATTTTGTGTTGGAGTAGCAAATGGTGCATCGTTGAACTATACAACTGATGAATTTTTAACAGATGGAAAACTCACCCAACAAACTTCACAAAAAGTTGGAACGTATTATGGCGCATTTATTATAAAATATAACTCAACAGGAACCTTTCAATGGCTGTCTTGGATGGATTCATCAACAACAGACGACGGTATATATCCAAACAGTATAGCAATTGATAATTCAGGAAATTTACTCATTACTGCCAATCTTTGGGGCAAACTGTCGGTAACATTTAAAAATCCATCGGGCAATACTACAGTTATAACTGCACCTGCAAATACAAAAGGAATTCTTTTTGCATGCAATTCAGACGGAATATATAAATGGATACGATATTTTCGTTATGTTGAATTTTTGCAGGCAAATATAGCAGTGGATTCGGACAATGCAATATATGTAACTGGAAGATCAGATAATTCAGGTCTAACTATTTCAAGGGATTCTTCATCCATGCAAACTCCGCCATCAAAACCAGGAAGTCTTGATGGTGCCTTTCTAGCCAAGTACAATTCTGATGGAGTGTACCAATGGTTCAGATGGATTGATGGATCATCATATGATCAGATTCGC